>FUFK010040896.1_pt1 | contig 86958 bp, 75 predicted proteins | sample 1021851 | NCBI WGS metagenome assembly FUFK01 (sample SAMEA51879418, study PRJEB19060) | metagenome
AGCTATCTTTCTTCTAGTTAAAGCTTCTTCCGTCCTACGTACATACTCTGCAGGAGCGAAACCAAAAAACTGAAAGATTAACTCGCCTTGAGATACATCCTCATACACAGGGTTACCTGATCTAGTAAGGTAGCCTTCTCTGGCTAAACGCCCTCCGGCTTTAAACATGTTAGAAAATGCAGGGGGTAACATTTTTTCTATACCACGCTCTAAATCTACTTTATTCCCAGTGGGTTTTATTACGTCTTTAAGCCCCTCATAAAAGTCTATGGCTGTACTACCCCCCGGACCAAAAATAGTATCAACTAAAAATCGTTCAGGATCTACGACTGTATTGTATTTATTAGTTTGGAAAAGTAATTCATTAAACTGCGCTCGATTTGTTACATCTACCCCAGACAATGCTACTAACCCACCTTTGTAAAAACCTTCTGTCATAGCCTGTCTTAACTCTTCATCTATATTTTCATCTTCTCCAGATATTAAATCTTGTAAGGCCGCAAAAGCTTTAACAGCCCCGTATATAAAAGTGCTTTGCACTCCCAATACAGCCGCAGTCATAAGCGTATTGCCCATAAACATAGTCGTTGCTTGTCTTTGTACTTCTTTTTTATTGGGAGCGTCAGGTGGTATAAATTTACCAATCATATTGAAGAAATTTTTAAAGAACAGAAAATTCATTTTAAAGCCGTAGGTCTTGTACATAGTAGCTACTCGACCAACATCGCCTTTTGCTATGGGTGCTCCTGTTTCTATAAACGTGCCCCCGTTAGTTTCTGTAGCTGCATACACAGCATCTCTTGCTGCTTGCATCATTTGTTCTTCGGTTAGTTTGGCGTTCTTTTTGCCTTTTCTAAGCTTATCCAACTCTAATTGGTAAAAAGCTACCATGCTAACCTGTCTGTTAAACCTGTCTGCGCTGTTAAAAACTGTAGCTCCAAGACCCATAAAATTACGCCAAAGTTCTTGNGGTTTTCCTGTAGTTCCATCGATGGGTCTACCNCTTTCATCTAATCCCATAGCATCAGCAAANAAAGTTCTGTTAAGTTGGTTGCCNTCTACTGCTACTTTTACTAGTGGGGCTAAGTCTTCTAGTTTTTTTATCTTTGAAGGACTTAATCCTTTTTTATGCTTTTCTTTTACTGCATATACTTCGTTATTATTAGCGTCCAGCGTTACATCAAAGTAAGTATCTATACCTGCTTCAGGTATTTTAGAATCACCGAAATCAAATGAAGTCAACACTAGTCCAGAAGCGTCATGTAGTACCGCTTTAGTGGCATTCTTCCATCCGTACTTAGCCGCTAAAGCTGGATAAACTATAAAAGGCACCTGAAATGTCTGTACCGCTGCGGAGGACACGTTATATGAAATAGTTTGTAAAAATGCAAATTGATTTAATAATGTCGCAGCGCGAGTCAGAAACCCCGAAGGAGGATTATACCCACCTCGTGCGTCTCTAATTAGTCTTTGCTTAAACAATCCAAACTTGCTTTGAGTTACATCTCTATCAGCACTATATTTTAGATTACCTATATCAGTTTCTATATTTCTAAGTTTTCGTGCGTATTCTATACGTGTGGACTGCCTTGCTATGTCGTAGGCTTTTCTATTGAAGGCGTACTTAGCGTCTATTATATACCCCGGTGTGCCCTTTCTTGCTTGAAATGCTTGAGCAAATGAAGTCTCAGGCAACGTCTGCAAATACAACTGCATGATGTTTTCTTTTAGAGTCTCAGTTTCGTCAGTTTTAGGTAACTCATCAACTTTATTTAATATTTTAGTCATTGTTGAGTTAGCGGGGCTATTATCTTCAAAAGATTTACTATCAAACTCTCCTTCAAAATACTGTGGCCCTGCTACCCCACTACCCTTAAAAGGGTTTTTAGTTGAGTCAACATTGGCTTTATCTGCTTTTAATTGTTTAACTAGTCTTTTAGCTTGGGCTTCAGTGTCCACCATTACCATAGCTACGGGGTCCTTACCCTCTGCTTCTCGTTGCATAGAGTGCCAAACCACTTTATATTTACCTTCTCTCGCTAACGGAAAGTATACGTCTAACAACTTTCTATCAAACAATTTACTCATTAAATCTTTTTTGATTTCTAAAGCAGTATCTTTACCTAAAACAGCGTCTAAATTTCCGTTAATAGATTTCTCAGCATCTAAATATTGTTGTCTGTAAAAGTCACGCATCTCGGTATACACTTTCATACCGTTAAGATTGCCAGCCCTTAATTTACTTAGTTCGTTTACGTACCTACGTTGTTTATTCCATATGTACATTTTGTCAACGGTCTTTACGATATCTTTCCCTGCAGCGTCTTTACCTTCTGTTATCGTTATTTCAGTCGGGTCATTTGCATAGGCAGCGAGAGCTTGGTCTTTTGAGAACAAAGGGTCAACTCCAGTTATGGTAGCTCCAAAATTAATATCGTATATGAGTCTGTCTAATAGACGCTTACCTTTATATCCTACTTTGCTGTACCATTTACTGTGCTCTGCATTTATCTTTTTTATTCGTTTATCTTTTTTATCTAAAGCACCTCTTTGTTCTAATAAAGTTTCAAACAATTCTCTTGCTTTTAATGCTACGTCTTCCCCAAAAAACCTACCCATGTAAGCCGCGTCTGCGCTGTCTACAAACCACATTAACAGGTCAAACACTTGGTCACTTGAAGATTTTGCTAGTTCCCTTAACCTATCTCTAATGCTTGCTTGGGTAATGCCTTTGTTGTTTATTAGCTGATCTTGAATACTTTCTAAGTTATCCACTATCTTCTCGGGGTCAGCGGCTAACTCGGTGGCGTTTCTGCTTTCTGGGGCTGGAGCTAATATGGCACTGGCTAAACGTCCTACGTTAGACAGAATAGTTTCTGAAGCATCTACTTCTGGATCTAACTTTATGGCCTTTATATTTACCTTCGTTAAGACAGAATTTAACATTCTAAATACTTGATTCTTAAACTTGGTAAACGCACTGGATGCGCTGTTCTTGGGGTATAGGCCAGCCAGTTTGCTTCTAAACTCCATATTACTAAAGGCTTCAGCTACAAACTCATCTAAACTTGAGGTGCCGTAGGTGGTGTCTAACAGACCACGAGTTTCTTCAAACAACTTTTTCANTGCTTTGGTAACAGGATTAGACTTATTTCCCAGTGTCGCACTGGTTAGCGCATGAGTAAGTTCGTGCAGTAATACGTGAGTATTTAACCCTCGTTCAGAATCTAGTTTTACAGTGTTAGTCTTAGGATCAAACAACCCGGCTACACTTACTCCAGCCTCATTCTTCAGGTTGCTTACTATTTCAACTTTTGTATTACCCAGTTTTGCGGGAAAAGTTTCAGCGATAGCCTGTATAAATTTAAAATAATCTTTACTGTCTTTGGATACGTTATCGGCATACCCTTCTAACAACCCCAGTGCTAATCGCAGATCTCCTTGCCGCAACGCTTGTATTATTCTCGGGTTCAATGTTGCATTTAATGCAGAAACTAGATTTGCAGGGAGGGCTAAAGTAGCAGGGACGATAGTAATATCGCCAACACCTGTGGATATTGCGTCTCCTAAAACAAGTTTACGTTCAGGACCAAGTGGTGTTGGGGCTTTTTTAAGTTCAGGAGGAGGTATGTAAGCTACAAATGGTTTGCCTCCCGGTGTTCCACCATAAGGAACTCTAGTTTTTTTAGGTCCAAGGGCGGCTTCTTCTGCTTCACTTATTCTTTTTTCTATTTTTCTGGACGTAGGACGTAAATTCTTTTTTATAGCTCTAACTCTTTTTTTAGCTTCAAGTATGGCTTTAAGAGCAGCTTTTACTTCTTCTTTATCTACGTCTGCATTTTCTCTAAAAGCTTCTATTCTTTTTCGTTCAGCTTCTAAGGCAGCTAGTAATTTTTTATCGTCTACCGTTAATGCTTCTCTTCGTTCTGTAACGGGACCATCGGCTAAATCTGCTGCGCTCATCACATAGCCTTCCCCTTGAATTAACGAGCGCACTATGTTTGTAGGATCTTTTCTGTCCTTGCCCTTGTATGCAAAATAACTTTTTAGTTTAGAACTACTTTCGGCTTTTTCTGCTAGGGTGCCTCTTTGTAGTCTTGCTTTGTAATTTGCTTTAAGACTTTCGTATTTATCTACCGTTGATTTATTAAAATTTTCTCGTACCCAAGCATCTGCTTCTGTGGCGTTCCTACCACCTGTTTTATTAAACAAAGCATTTTCTTCGTCAGTTAAACTCCTACTTCTGGTAAATTCCGGTGCGTCTGTAGCCACATCAAAAGCTAAAAAAGCTAAACCGTCCTCTACTCTCTCCATACCTGCAAAATAGTTTCTTGCCTTTTCTTCATTCCCCTTTTTTGTTTTTTTACTTATCTGTGTTTTTAGTAGATTAGTTGCAGCTACTCTATCTGAATCTGTTGCAAAATCTTTTTCTGTAGTTTTTTTCAAAAGCGGAGCCGGAGTAGCTAAACCCGCTTTTTTATCAGCTTCTACTTTTGCAAGATCTTTTTTTGACTGTTTTATTTGTTGTTCAGTTTCCTGAATTATCATCCTTTTTTCTTTTAAGGATGTCCCCTCTGGGAATTTTATGTTTCCCGCAACGTCTGTCTCAAAATCAAGCCCCTCTTCATACTTCTTTTTCTCTATATCTGACAGGGCAATTTCAGACTTTCGTTTTCCAGCAATACGAGATGCTTCTGCAAAGTCTGCTGCTGCCTTACCTTCAACAGGTTCTTGTGCTTTTTCGAGCACCTCAGTTATCTTTTTAGGAGCAGTTTCTTTTCGTGCAAAATCAAGCTCCATTTGAGCAGGATCTATTTCTGTACCGCTTTTTCCTGTATCTGGTTCTACAGTTTTCTGTTTTATTTCACCGGGAGGGGTTAACTCAAAATCATCTTTTTTATCTACACCGACTAGTTTTTCTACCTTACCCTGAAGTGTTGCTCTCTGTTTGTCAGTTAAATTTTTAGAGAGATCTGAAGCTAGAAACTCTTGTGTTAATTTAATATTTCTTTCTTTTACTGCGACACTAGAATTCTCTTTCAATCCAGCGTTTAAACCTCTATTTAAGCTCTTTCGTTTTTTATCTAACTCTGCGCCAACAAGAGGGGCAGTAGTAGAAGGAGCATCGGTAGGAGGAGCATCAGTAGTATCAACTTGTTCTTCTGTACCCACCTTAGGATCAGCGACAGTTTCACCAGTAGCCACAGCATCAGCACCAGTATCAGCACCAGTAGCTGTCTTTGCCTTTTTTTCTCGCTCAGATATTTCACCAGCTAAGTCAAAATACCTTTTTTCCTCTTCTGCTGTAAAATCAGAAAAAGATTTAGTATTGTTTTCAGTAAGTTCATCTAGCTCTCTGTTGAGTTCTTCATCGGTTTTACTACTAAGATCAGTTACCTCTTCTTGGCCTTCTTCCTCAACTTCTTCTTCACCACTTTTTCCCACTTCTTGATCGTCTGTTCTCTCAGCTTTTTCCTCAGGTCCTTCTCGGCCTTCTGTAACTGTGTCCTCAACTTCTTCTTCACCTGTTACCTCTGCCAACTGTTCATTGGTAATTTTGGCTGCAGCCTCTCGTTCTTTTTCCTCTGCTCTTTGTCGTTCTCTTTCTGCATCTATTTCTTCAGCAGACGCTGCATCTACCGCGTCTTCGTCTAACATATCTTTTTCTATTTCGGCATCTAACAGATTTCTCTCTTCTTCCGACATTCTGGCTAGTCGCGCATCTTCATCTATACCCGCCTCATATCGAGATCTATCCAGACCTAAGGCTCCTGTGGTAACACCAATACTCTCACCCACTAAGGCTGCGGCTGCGGCTGTTTCTATAACTTCATCTACAAATTCATCACTGTTTAAACTCTGTAGCCCTCCTGCTTGGACCTTTTCTAGCACTAACTGCCCTACTTCAGTAGGCACTTCTGACACTGTACCTTTACCTATACTCTTAATCCCCCTAGTAAAAAGACCCCCATCTTTTTTAATTAGTCTGTTTAAAATGTCAGTAGCCCCTCTTAACTGAAATCTTTCAGCAAGAGCATCAAAAGCAGATTGAGGGATAGCAGTTAAAAAAGCCGCGCCTTCGCTCATTTCTGTTCTTAATCCTTGGTCTATGGCTTCTTTCTGTGCTTCTCTGTTACCACCATAAAAGAAAGGTATTTGAGATCCTGCCGCTGTAGCGAGTCCAGCTATACCAGCACTTACGCCTAGAACAGGAGCAGCTTTTGCACCAAGAATTGCGGCACCAATACTAGTTGCGGTAAGTGGTAAAGTTTGTCCTATGGTCTGTGCTGCCCAACTTCNAAAACTACCCACATCTTCTACATCATCTAATGTAAGCATGGCTGCTTGTATTTTATCTAACTCTGTTTGGTTAGATTGTTGGACCTCTAACCCGTAGTCTACAAGACTTTGTATGCCCAGTGTTTTACCTGCCCCTTCTAAGGCAGATCCAAACATTAGATCTCCATACTCCTTACCGGACTTTAGCCCCCGTTCAAAAGCGTTCAACTCATCTTCATCTGTAGCAGGGAGACTAGCAGGGGTAGATGTAAGTGTAGGTTCTTCGAGACGTTCTGTAGGTTGAGTACCAAAAGGTTGTACCACTGAAGCTTGCGTTCTTACTTCAGGTTCAGGATCAGGTACTATTTCAGGTCTTCTTCGGGGTCTTCTTTCAGGTTCAGGTTCAGGTTTAGGCTTACCTAATATAGCATTGACTTCGTTTGCAAATTCTCTGTCACCAGCACGTTTTCGTAGAAAGGCTGTGCTTACTTCATTGAAGTCTGGAGAATCTTCATTATTCTCTAACCAATCCAGCCACTGCTCTGCTTCTGACATGACAGTTAAGGCTCAAAGCCTAGACTAGGTGCTACTTTTGTTATGGCACTATTTACAGACTCGGATGTTCTCTGTACTTGTTTCAAAAGATCTTCCAATCTTTTTCTCTCTTCCTCTTGGCCTACACCAAGATTTTGTGTTATTTGATCTCGTATAGCAGCAACTTGATCGTTGAGGACTTTTGAATAGTTAAACAATGCGTCATACACAGAATCTGCCCTTTCATCCCTAGCTTTGATTCTTGCTATTTTATTTGTTTCTTTGGCTATTTCGTTTGCAGCTTTTCGTATGGTTTCATCGGTTGTAATTCTAAGTAATTGATTCGCTACCTGCTGCATTTGTACTTCAGCAGAGGCTTTAGCTTTAACTACTTCAAACCCAAATTTTTCTATGGCTAGTTTATAATTTCGTAGCTCTCTTGCCTCAGTAGATGATTCTCCGTAAATTTCTTTAGCAATCTCTATCTCTCTAGTGACTATATCGGCTTGTGCGTCACGTTTTTTATCTAGCCGTTCTTGCGCTAATTCTCTTTGTTCCTTATTAAACTGAGCCGCAGCTACGCCCCCTGCACTTACACCNCCTGCAAAACTCTTCTTATCTGCCATAGCAGCACTAATTCTGGAGAGCATTTCAGGGTCAACCCCCGGACCTCCAAAGAAACTAATTTTTCTTCTCTCCAGTAATTCAGCAGTATCATCATCATAGGTTTTATTTAATTTTTCTAGTTTTCCAAATAACCCTATATCATTTTTACCGTCACCAAACAGTAATTTTTTAAACTCTCCTGTAGGTGTCTCACCTTCATCCGGTTCTTTTTCAGCCTCAGGAGCATCAATTTCAAGAAGATTTGCTACATTCTCACTCGTTTTCGCTTTTTTATTTATGTCTATAGCTGCACTTACTATAGGATCTTNTTTATCTTCTTCACCCGCTTCTTCTTCTACTTCTTCTACTTCTTCTACTTCCTCTACCGCATCTCTACGCCTTGCACTACTGTCCTCAAGCTCATCTTTTGCTCTTCTTACCGTAGGCACAGTAAAACTATCTGCTCCCGCAGAATCTCTGCCTTCAGGTTCAAAACCATATCCTGCAGAAGGTATTCTTTTCCCTGTGGCAGTTATGGACCCAAGAGGTTCTTCCTCTCCTAACCCACCCTCTGCAAAAGCCACGATACCACCTCTGGCCCCTGTAGCTATACTACCTAAACTAGTAGGCAAGCCAGTAACTCCTTGTGCTGGTCTCCGGGTAGGTTGTCCTTGTGGTTGTCCTAACTTGTTAAGAGCCGCACGTTGGCGCATCATAGCTTGGTTGTTAATACCGCCTACGGTTGATGCTGTCATTGTTTCAGGAGTTAAAGATGGTATGCCTCCGGGCACAATCATGTTTTCAACTTCCCTTGCCGTCTGCGTTAAAACATCTTCAGGTACTATATTAGTTTTAGCTTTTACGTCATTAGATAGCGCATTTAAAATACCTTTAGTTTGTTCTAAGACCAGCCCTACAGCTAGTTTGTCACTTATAGAAGTTTTTGCTCTTTGTTCTAGCGCAGGGACGTTAGGGCCTATGGCTTTCTCTATGTCTCTTATACCGTCTAATACGTTTAATGTGCTCTCCATATTTAGCCTCCCCCACCAAGGAAGTCAGGGAATAATTGCCCCAACAATCCCAATATGCCAGTAGCACCAGAAGTAGCTTGAGTTATCGCATTAGGAGCTACTTGGAAATTAGTTTGGGCAGCCAGTGGTAACTCTTGTAGCAAGGATTGCATATACTGCACCTGTTTATATGGAAAATCTCGTTCTTCTTTAAACTGTGCGGCATCGGCTGCTATACCTTCTGAAGTAATGCCTCTTTGGGTTTGTCCTAACCGTGATTGCTCACCTAGTATGTCAAACCCATACCTGTTAATTAANTCNTGTTGTCTCTGTGCNCGTTCTTGTTCGGTNTTAAANTGACTACGACCCTTATCAAAAGCTGCTTCATATGCTTTGCCCCGCAGCCCTGCTATACCCTGCAGTAAATTTCTATCTCGTTCAGCATCCATTACCGCTTGTCGGGTGCCTCCAAAAGCACCTGCTTGCGCTAGTCTGGCGTTATCAGCCATACGACTTATTTCAGACTCTCTACGTGCAGCGTCTATCTGAGGTTGTAGCGCACTTTCTAAGAACGGATTCATGTATTGCCCAGCAACTCCCGGCAATGCGGCTAATCCTCCTCCTAAGTCTGTGGTCTGCCCCGTGTCAGATATAAACGAGTCTGCGGTAAAACCTGTTGTCCCCATTTCTGTTGGAGATGTAAGCCCAGAAGCTCCAGTGAAAGCTTGAGTCTGTAAATCGCTAGGCCCTGCAGTTAGCTCTCCTGTGTAGGCTTGATAAGGCTGAGATGCAACCGCCCGTCCTCTACCTAACATGTCTGTAACATAAGGCCCTACATAAGTAGACAGCGCAGACTCATACCCTAAATTACCTACACCCGTAGAACCTCCAGTTTGAAATCGTCTGGTCATTACGCCATTCCTTTCTGTTTAGGCATGAACTGATTAGGGTCTATCTGTGTNCCTTGTTTTGTGTTACCCGTTCGTGCCTTTCTAATGTTTGCCATCATACCGTACAATACGTCTGCTCCAGCATCGGAGTTGCCATTACCTAAATGACTAACCACATCTGCAGGAACAACAAATTCACCGTCACTTAAAGCGGCTGGCTGCTCTCCTTCTATGGAGGCATTTATCATGTCTGCCATGCCGTCTGTTGCACCATCTAGGTAGCCTCCACCTCTAAGTGCCATTAACCCCCCAGCTTTAGCTGTTTCTTTAGGAGTAAACTTTTTACCAGCGAGACTTAATATATAATTTAGATACTCTAATTGACTAGTAGACTGAGCCATACTTTCTGGTATTGCTGTCGCTCCTCCTACAACATCACGAGCAGCTTGCTCTACTGCACCTCTTTGCTCCGCACTTAGTTTTCTGTCTCCGCTACGAAACTCCACAGGAGTGTAAAAGTCCTTTTCTCCAGTACCTACATCAAAAGAAAACTTATAAGTATCGTTCATAGATGCTACGTAACCATCTGGTGTTATCAATCTACCGTTTGCATCTTTGTAATCTAGTAGTTGTGCTATCCTGCGCCAATCGCCACTACCAACTTTTATATCAGGAAAATCCGCAGGGCTTGCGGCTGTAAACCCAAATATCATGTTATCTAATACACTCCTTGCATCATTAGAAGATAGTCCAAATTGGTCTTGTACTAAATCTGCAGGGGGTGTTTCATCTCCTTCTGGAGGTGTTCCTCCTTCATCTTCTGTTGGAGGTGTTTCTCCTTCTGGAGTTGTTTCATCCCCTGTTGGAGGTGTGCCTGTAGCAGAGAGCGCATCGGGATTTACCACCGCTGCATAATTCATAAGCTCATCTGCAATATTGAGGTTTAGAAAACCGTACCCCGGAGCATATGCAGTGCCATCAGGGTAAAACTGAAATTGGTTTACGTCTGTTATATCTTCTGCACTATATTGCCTACCACTAATGCCTATATAACTAGTTGGGGTACTGCCACTTCTGTCTACACCCGGTGCCGGATCTCTGCTGCTGTAATCTAAACCGGGCACTATGGTCTGTATACCTGAGGGTTCAGTTTTAACAGGGTCAAAAAAAGGCTGTCCTGCTCGGGCTAAATTTTCTTTTCTTAGGTCTAGGGCTTGGTCAAATGCGGTTTGCCTAGTTTGTGCGGCTTGGTCGGGGGGTACATACTGATAGTCAGAAAAATATCTCTGCCCTCTGGAACCGGGTCTTCTGTCAGGCATAAAGGTGTCTTGCACCTGCTCTCGTACAAACTCGTAATCAGGTATCTCTCCCTGATAGCCTCTGGGCTGGTTGTACTGTTCTCTGTCTTTCCTACCTTGAGATACGCCTAATCCTAAAGCCGCCAGCCCTACAAGGGGACCGAGATTATCCGCAATAAACCCACCAAAACCTCCACCAGAACTAGGCTGTCACTACCACCAGGCCCAGCAGCGTTTCTTGCAAGGTCTTCATCGGTGTATAGTTTGAGGGCCAAGTATTGTCACTATCTATACCTCATTATATCGTTGAGCTTATCCATGAAAGTATTTTTTACCATGCCGCCTCGTGCAGCTTTAGATCTGTCGGGTAAGCGCACACCTGTTATGGGTGTAACCATACGTTGTAGATTTTCTAACTCTTTGCTCTGCTTTGCAAGGGCACCTATACCTCTTTTTTCAGCATTTGAGAAGTTTTTTCCTGCAAATATAGTGTCTCCACCTATATCAAAGAAATATTCTAAATCGTCTCCTTCTTTTGCTGTGTCTCCAAAAAGTGAACCACCGGGTACTCCTAGTCCCATGAAAGCGTTCATAAGTGGTTGGCTGCTTGTAGCAACAGGGTTATCCCCACTCCTAACAACTCCATCACCTCCAGTAGCGGGTCTATCNCCTCCAGTAGCAGGTCTATCACCTCCAGTAGCAGGTCTATCGGTGCTTGTTACTATTCCATCAGATGTCCTTTCTAGTTCGTCTAATGTACCTTCTCTAAGTGCGGGTTCTTCCTCACTAGTAGTAGGTCTTTCCCCATCAGGGGGTCTTTCACCAGTAGGTCTTTCTCCATCAGGGGGTCTTTCTTCAGGGGGTCTTTCCCCATCAGAGGGTCTTTCATCAGCTTCTGATTCCTCATCATCTAAAGGGTCTTTTTCTTCATCTTCCTTTTTTTCACCAGTACCTTGTATAGGAGACCCNCCTCCTGAAGAGTCTGGAGGCTGTGTATCTGCAGGAGGACTACCATCTGGACCATCACCTTTCTTTTTTACTTTTAAAAAGTCAACGTAATCACTTCCAATAAAATCAAGAGCGCCCGCAAGAAGACGGTTTTTAAGTATAAAATCTAGCAGCCCCGGACTATCTACCCCTCCTTCCAACAGTGCGTTTGCGGGTATAAATAACTTATCAAGCACATTCCCTGCGGAATCAAGTATGGTTCCTGTTACGTTACCATCCTTATCTATATCTACGTCTCTAACACTATTACCTTGTGCTGTAATACCGTCTATAGTTTTTTGGATGCCATCTGCTACCTCTTTGGGTATGTTTTTTATCTTTTCGCCTATCTCTTTAAATTTGTCTTGTAGTTTTTCTCCTAATACAAACTCACCGTCTCTTCCTATTTCTACCTCAAAACCTTTTCCTTGAACCCACTTAGGCAGTCCGGGTACTGCTATAAGAACTTTAGCTGTCCATTTTTTCTCTTTTACGTTGTAAGTAATTGTTACCCCCGGCAATATATTACCGTTCTCATCTGTCAGAGGAGGAGGAAAGTTTGGATTCCTGTTTGTCATCCAATCAGGATCAGAGTCTCTAACCCACTTTGGCGGTATACCTAATGCTTCTTCTATGCTTTTTAACCACGGAGGAGACTCTTGTACATTATTCCATCCCGGCTTACTCTGATCTATTTCAGGGGAGATGTCACTCGCTTCTTTTCTCCATAAAGGATTGCCATTTTTGTCTTTTACCTGATACTTTGTGCCCATACCTTCGGGGTAACGTGCTGGGGGGTTCGATTTCGAGGTAGGGTCTATCATCATGATAGGCCGCCATCGACCTTCCATTATTTCCGCTGGATTTTGCCCCTCGGGAAATGCTTCAACATTGGGGTCTTTAGTTATGTCGTATTGATCTTCACCAAACACCCCTTCAAATACGTCAACAATGCCATCTATATTTCTTCTTCGAGTCTCATCACTGTTGTAATCTCCAATAAGACCCTCTCTAAACCTATCTTGTTCTTCTTCAGAAAGCTCTCCTCCATATATAGCTTCTGCTTGAGCGCGAGTCAGCCCTACGTCTGAGAGTTCTTCATCAGTCATTTCATAGGGGTTTAACTCTCCGTCTCTTATGTCTTGAATGGTTTGTGCCGTCCATCCTTCCTCATCAACAGCATCGTCATCATCTCCAACAGGATCTTCTGCTGGTTTTTCATAATCAAACATTTCAGCAAGTTGTTCTCTGGTAGCACCGCTACCTCTTGTAAGAAACTCTAATTCTTCATCAGTTAGAGTGTAGGGGTTTAAATTCCCCTCCCTCATATCTTTAATCTTGTCCTCACGGTCTCTTGCTGCATCTATGTCTTCTTGTTCAAAAGGACCGGGTTGTTGTCCTAACGGGTCATACTTATCGCCCGGAATAGGATCTGAGGCAGGATCTTCTCCTCTTACGCTCACACATGCATCCGATACCGGATCACGAACATAACCTACTGGACAGCCGTAGTTATTCTCTGGAGTTCTTTCTTCATCAGGTATTTCGTCTGGAGCTAAACCCCCAATACTTGAAACTTGAGCGTCTGGCCCAACTGAAACGGTAGATTTAGGAGCACTCATAGCTCCCTGTACCATAGGATCTGCTAAAAGCTCAGTCATAAAAGCTTGTTGTTGTTCTGGGGGTAGTTTATCTCGCTCTAAATTAAACTCTTTGTAGTCGCCTGAAGATAAATCCAAATTAGGAAAATATTTTTGGTATATCTTTTTTATAGAAGGGAATAAAGCTAAGTCCCCAAATACAGGCATTGTTTGCTCTAAAGTATTACCGGGAATTACAGGAAAATTATTCGGATTATTAGGATTACCGGGGACATCGTTAGTCATTACGTTATCTCCAGTATGCTTGCTACAACGTGCAGTCTATTGGCTGTGGCCGCAGTCACCTTCAATATCTCACTTGCCTGTACCACAAGAGGGGCAGTAAGTAGTTCCACTGTGCCGTTAGCACTAACAGCTTTGGTCTTGTATATACTAAATACCGCACTGGAGGCATCTGTTATGGTCAGCGTAATAGTGTCTGCATTGTTAGAGTCTTCTGACACTAAAATGGACTTTACTATACCCGTGGTCAAAGCCGCACAGGTGTATAACGTGGTTATATTAGTGGTAGTAAGATCTACCTTTGCATTGACATAAGTATTAGCCATTAACTAAGAAACCACGCATTTGCTTCAGCTTGACTCACTAACCTGTCACTACGAAAGGCTTGGTCTAGCTGGTTAAAATAAAGTCGGAGTACGTTGTTTATATCATCGAAATATCGCTGATCGTACTCCGAAGGGGGAAGCGGTAGCGCAGGTGCTCTAAACGTAATGTTGTAGTCAGTCGTATCTATAGTCATTAGCGTCTTCCATCTGCACGAATATCTATTCTAGGAGAGCCTAACTGCCAGATTACACCCTGTGCCGTAGACTCTATTTTAAATGTCATCTGTCTGCCCCTGACTCTTATATGCAACTGTTCTGTGTACTTTTCAACGGGGGCTGTGGCTGTGCGTATAACCGAACCACTGTTACTGCCGCCCTCTGACGTAGGATTGTTGATTCCAGAGCCTGAGTTATTAAAAGGTGAAAGGCTTAGTGTGGCGGTGGGGTTGTCCACTGTAGACCCGTCAAACGTAATATCAGGCAGTACACGCCTAACGAACGCAAACCTGTCACCGTCATCAATATCAAACTGAGCAGAGGATATATTGGCTGAGATAGCTGCAGGGGTGGCAGTCTCATTATCATCGACACCGTTTTCATGCTCGACCAAATTGTTATTATAAGTAGCTGCCAGAGGAAACTGACGTAATCCTGAGTCTAACCATGCGGTTCTGGTCAAAGTGCCGTAATACCATATATCCTGTTGGTAGTTGTACACCACGTACTTATCTACAGTAGAGCTACCTGACGAACAGTAGAACCACCATACCTCATGGAAGGCTTCTATAGTACCTGCAAAAACTTGATCTATCTGNTCTGTATTAATGTCATTNAATATNTGNCTTCTTANATCACACCGCAGTTGTCTGGTTCTACCATCGTATATATAGAACTTGTCCCTACCCATCCAGTAAGAAGCACCGTTAGCGTAGGCAACAGAGTTTTGAGAAGCAATAGATATGTTCTCACCTACAATCTGTGAACTCCACACGATAGGCGCACCCACGTATTGCAGGTTATATAAGGAAGAGTCTGTCCACACCAGCACCTCTTGCCGTGCCTGTTGAGCAGTGACGATAGAACTGCCTTTTGATAAACGTAAACTACCTGCTTGATTAGTTGCTGCAGGAGTCCATTGAACGAGGCTTTCTTGGTCAGACCATCTAATTAACATAGGATCTTGTGTGGAAGACCCAAGTGGGTTAGCACCAAAACAAAATACAAAACGGCTTACGTCTGATACAAGTGTAGTGTTAACTACAGTAGGTACATCTGACGCACCTCCCAAACTAGATACCAACACGGCTCTACTTGTTGTACCCGCAGAAGAATCCCAGTAGTACAAGGCTCCACCACGAGGGGCAAAAACAAGGTCTTCACCAAACCCAGACTGACTCCATAGTCTTATCTGAGTGTTCGANGNTTCACCATTACCCCATGTGCCAGCACCCCATGAACCACCTGACCAGCCTACTAGCGGTATGGCAGTGGCAGACCCCGGAGATATTTGATATTTACCTACAGTAGACCCACCACCGTTGCCAGAGTCGCTTGAGTTAGCCGTCACGGTATTACCTGACGTATCTTTAGCGGTAACAGTATAACTGTTTGCATCTACTACAGTGGCTATCTCGTAATCTTGGTTGAGCACATCAGCGGTTATTAACCCGCCCAAAGTAGCTGCTCCAGAAAACTCCACGAAATCACCTGCTGCTGCGCCATGATCTGTGTCAGACACAGTAAGGGTAGAAGACCCGTTGCTTGCGGCAAAGGTAACGTCTCCTGCAGCGGTGGTAGCACGTAACGGAGTGACATCATAATATGCGCCACCCTGTCCTATATAGAATTTAAGATTAGTGCCTACCCCTAAATAGTTTGCACCTGCTAGAGAAATCCAGTTAAAAAGCGACCTGCATACCCCAAGAAAGCTATCTGCTGATATCCGAGTCCAACCACCTATGCGTTCAGCATACCCTTGTCTGAAGCGTACTTTGTCACACTCAAACCAAGAGTTTTCGTTACTGTAACTAGTTTTCTCTCTGTTGACACCGGGTTCCAGAGCTAACTTTTGTATTGTCATTTACGTATCCGCTAATGCTAACATCCGTATTTTTAGTCTGTGCGCCCTTTCAGGGGTTTGATCCATAGCCCATCTCGAATCAACCATCTCAAGTGCTACCTGCCCCCAAGCCTGTGCTTCTACCGCTTTATTCATGTGTTTAAATTTAGTTAAGTTTCCCTGACCAAGCTGAAAACACATATTTACCAGCACATGCTGGGCTTCTTGAGGAAGCTCCTCCCAATTAGAATATATTTTTCGGCACCCGTCTATGGCAATATGTACATCTTCTTGAAATAACTCATAGCACCGATGTTCTGTAATGCTGTCTTCCTGTGGGGCACCGTCATAAGCGCTTCTAACTGGCAGACTAGCTTCTGGATCAGTGTGTAAAATTTTATGGCCTATCCCGATTGTAGCGTGACCTTCGCTACAGAGATACGGATGAAGTACCTTTCCTTCATCACTAGATATTTCTTCGTACACTTTCTTAATATCTACCGCCATACATATTTTCCTAACACGTAACCAATAATAATACCCACCGCTAACTCAATCATTTTTTGTTAAAACTCTGAAAACCAAAGAAAGCCGCAATCAAACCAGACACACTGATAAAATATACAGAGGCTATGTCTCCTAGTATAGAAGCTGCTTGGTCTAACTTTAGAAACGATGTAATTACAATACCAGAGGGGTATAGCAACATACCAAACAAAGCAAACCAACACATGTTTTTCTGTGCATCAGCCTTCTCATTAGCAATCTCAAGTGCTTGTAATCTTTCTGTGGTAGCAAGCTCTGCATCCGTTACCACGCCATCACCGTCTGTATCGTACTTATTGTATTCAGATCCCGGCTCTAACTCTTTGTTCATTTTTCTCTACTTACTTTCTGCGTTTTTTCTACAGTTCTCATAGCACCGAGTCCTAGCATACCCAGCAATACAGGCATCATGGCTGACATATCAAGGCTAGGAACCTCAACATTCATCTCAGCCAGCAACAAACCAAAGTTAGCCATAGGTATGAGTATGTAGTTTGAGAGCAAAGCAACACAGCATGTCCATCCCACGGCAGGTCTCCATCCAGCAACGAACATGCTCTTACTTGCCGCTTCTACCTTGTTGACTTCTAGTTGACCTTTTGCAAGCTCTTGTGCATGTCGTTCTGACATGGTTGCTATTTCGTGGGCGAGGGCGTTCTTCTGGTCTTTATCTTCAATAAATTTATCAAGTAGCCCAGTGACAGGGCCAACGAGGGAACTAAGTATTGCGCTCATGTTATCTCCTACTCAAATAATTTAGTATTAGCACCAACCATTTTAGGTACACAGTAAGCAGTTACATTTTGTTGCCTGTAATAAGTCCTGTCATTTGGACTCCATTTACCTTGTTCAATAGCGGTTGCAAATATATTACACCGATATATGTCTTTAAACAGCATCCTATTATCCGATACATTTTCTCCTTCTACAACAACTACTAACAAAAATGCCATTAACATTTGTAGCGACCACATTTCCTAATATTGCGCTGTCTTTCTTTGGCTTTTTCCAACCGTTGTTTAGCAGAATCTAATCTTGCTTCTTGTAAAGCCTCGTATAGAAACCAGCCAGACCAGCCTATAAATCCTAAAGAACAAATAATAAAAATAACAGCAAGACGATCCTTCATTCTTTGTTGTCGTTCTTTTCGCTTTTTCTGTATGTCTTTTAGATATTGCTGATGGTCTTTCTCTGATTGTTTTCTTATGCGCTCTGCATCTTTCCAAACATCTGACATCCCCATCATCATAAGGTGGTCTTTAATTTTATTTTCTACAGCTTTGATTTCTCTACGTTTTATCGAGAGATCCATAGCTTCTTTAGGGGTTAGAGGACGTTTAAGTTTTTTCTTTCTTTCCCAATCATCTAGCCTTTGAGCAGTGTTACTAAACTTTCCTAAGAGTGCAGCAGCATCTTGAGCGTTAGCCTTGCCCTCTTTAAAGGTTGCAATCGTATTGTTAATCGCAGATATTGCTGAAGTAATCGCTGCGAGTTCAGCGAACATGAGGAGCTACCCCAAAAATTTACTGGCTATGAGAAGTCCAACCAGAAAAGGATATAACGCATAGACACTCATCTCTATACGGTTCATGCGCTCTGTCCCACGGTCAAGGCGTTCTTCGATATTCTTATACCGCACAGCACACTCTCTTTCGTGGGCTTCTAACTCGTCCATTAGCTAACTTCTTCCCAAGATGAGCCGTTCCACTTCTTACCAAGCAAAGATTCATCTTTCGAGTCTAACTCTTTGTAGTTAGAGGGTGGGCTATCTAATGGCGTTTGATACTCTGTAATTGCCTCACATACATTGTCACTATTAAGATGTGCGTATACTTTAGACATACTCTATTACCTCCCAACAAATACTATTATTTCCTCTTTGATAAGTTGTGCTGTTTCTTGCAAACCCACCTGAAAGCACTCGTATAGAGGTCGTAGAATACAAATAAGCCGCTCCTGAAATAGAAGTTGCTGCACCGCCACTACCAGATCCTGAGTTAGCATCGCCAAATCCATTCTGAGAAGAAACTGAAACAAAAGACTTTGCTAAATCTACTGCGGTAATTGTCACATAAGTGGTTGTAGTTGCGCCTCCACCTTCAAGGGGAGTAATAGTAGTTTGCCCACGTTGTATTGATTTTATAACTTGCGTTCCTAAAACAGGCATAATCGTTTCCTATAATGAGTGCCATCCAATAGTTGAACCGGAGTATACTAACTGAACAGAAGCTCCAGAATTAAGCGTTCCATCTTCTGCCGAAGAATCAATATTAGAACTATTCCGTCCTACAGTCACTGTGCCAGCCCCTGCGTTACTCAACACAACTGTATCGCCATTACTCGGACTTGATGGAAGGTTAAGGGTAAAGGCAGAAGCACTATTAATAATTAACTGGTCTTTACTAGTTGCTGTCATGCCAGTATCACTTGCCTCTTTAATGACCCAATCGCTATAAGGCACTGTCGTTGCTGCTGGTGTTGCAAAAGCAGGGGGATTTCCTGACCCGGCAGAGGTCAAAACTTGTCCCGCAGTGCCTGTTCCAACTGCCACAGGATCGTTTGACCCATCGTAACTAATTAGGTTTCCGGGCGTTCCAGTAGCCATTTTAGCAAGAGTTACTGCATTGTCGGCTATAGTTGAAGTTGTACCTGCATCACTCCAAGATGTCGCTCCAGCCCCGTCTGACAGAGTAAGTACCTGCCCACTTGTACCCACTGCTGCGGGTAGGGTGATAGTATAAGTAGTTGTTGTGCCAGCAGCTTGTATCGCTGCGTACTCTCCACCAGACGAATCCTCCAAGCGAAGGTCACCTTGACTTGTAATGTTTAATTGAGTGAGTGAACCTGCTGTGCCAGTAGCTATGAAGTTTTCCAATAGAGCTAACGCATCAACGACAGCGGCCCCACTACCTGCACCGTCTAGGTAAACTACCTTGGTCTTTCCTGTAGCTATGGTAACGGTAGCACCAGACCCCTGTTTGATGGTAATTGACTGAGACCCAGAGGTGGCGTTCTCTATAAACATAACCCGTGACATGCTATCGGGAGCTATAGTTAAAGTTCTGGTTGCCGTTAGACTAGCACCACTAGTTACCTTAAAGTACATAGCTCTGGCTGGATCATCTGTTGCATTAGCTACGGTGGTGGTTGCGTCTGCATCAGAACTAAAAGACGCTTCAGTGGCATACCCCAAAGCTTTGCCGATAAGAGACAAGTTAGTGTTAGTCTTCGTGCCCCACGTACCAGAGGCAGCACCTGTGGTTATTTCTTCTAATCGTAAGTTGTTATCAAAACTCGCCATGTCTAGTTCCTATGATGGTTTAACAGGCCAATCGTTATCGCCTGATCCGTCCATGTTAGGCACTTTAAGAGCAGGCCAATTACTGTGTGTCGTAATGTCTCTCAAAGCTTGCCTGTATGTCTTCCAATCGTTGCTCATAGTAACATCACTACAAGCCATCCAATCTGTCTCTGCTAGTCTTCTGTTTCTTTCTTCTCTGTTTCTAGCCGCTGTCTCATTATTTAATGCTGTCTGTACCGCTGCTTTTTCGCTATCTGTCAGGTCTTCTATTTTATGTAAATATACAACATTGTCCTCAATATAAGGATCTACGCTAGTACTTTTCTGGGTCATCTTATCGTAAGAACGGCTCATCGTCACAGGCATAACAGAGTTTTCTGTCATCCAATCAGATGATGGGCCAGATGTAGGAAAGCTAACATTTTTAAATAGCTCTCTGTGTTCTCCTATTTTTTCCACTTTATTGTCTTTGATTATGGCTATCTGCATAGTGTTACCTGTTTGCGAATGCTTTAGTTGGTGCGGTGAAGTTGGAAGTATATCGGGCTTTAAGAGTGACACGGTAACTATCTATATAACCATTTAATAGATAAGAGGTTGAATAATATCCTCCAATTACAAGAACATTATTTGCTTTATAAGTTCCTGTCCAAGCGACATCACTTCCTATTTGACTGCCGTCAATAAAAATTTTAATTACTCCAGATGTTCGTACATAAGCAAAGTGAATCCACGTTGTAGCACTAGGAGTAGCTTCTGAGTTTCCCTGTGTGCCAGTTCCAGTACTTGCCTGAGTTCCATAGTACGAATGCCACTTCCCTTGATAGGGAGCATTTGCGTATGTCCCTAACGCTGGGCCATAACCAGCCCTATTCCCCATTACTTGGCTATCATAAACAAACAACCCCTGACCATCTGTAGGAGTTGAATTAAAGTAAACAAAACCTTCTATAGTAAAATCACCACTATTCAGATAAGGAGCATCACGTATAGTAAGGTAATCGCCTGTTTCATCAAACTTTGCGCTGGCTGTACCGAATTTTTTTATAGAAGTATCTAATTGCGTATTCCCAACGGTGTCTATATTAGTTTTGCCTGTCTGATCGAACATAGCGGCATTGGTGAAGTTTAAGAGTAATTTAGTGTTTGTTACTGCTGTTAAGGGTGCTGTAGGTACAGTTAAAGTTGAGGCATTAGAGTAAGCATTACTTCCTTTGATAACCCTTACGTCTGAAATAAACCCTCCAAAATAATGATTGCTATAGCTTGGGCTTCTGCCTACTTGGAATCCAGTAGCCGCACTAGAATGAGTATTTGCTGATCCGTTATATACTCTAACTCCATTAACATACCAATTATTGTTTCCGCTTGTTACTTGATAAACAAGATGAGTCCACTCGTAAAGTTTTGGAACATCCGCAGCACTTCCAGAATTGCTGTCTAATGTATCTACATGATTAGTTAACCCAAGGTATCCAGAACCAAGATCAGTCCATCCCCAATAATTGTTACCCCCTGTAATAGCAAAGGGTAATTCAAAATTACCTAATATTGATTTATCTCGGTAAACCCACGCCTCAAGGGTATAGTCATCTGTACCAAAATCAAAGTCTGTAGCATCAGAAACAGTTAAATAACAATCTGAGCTTTGGTCAAAATAACCTGATCCACCTTGAGATGATGCACTGTAACTTGCGCTAGGTGCAAAGGGCGAGAAGGGTTTTATTCTTGGAGCACCCTCTACAGTTATCGTAGGTGAGGCACCGCTTTTATCTCTAAACCTATTGCTACAACAAGCTAAAACTTTAGTATTTGTTATAGCGGTCAATGGCTCAGTCGGAACTGTAAAGCTAGATGTATATACTGCTGTTCCTTTAACCAATCTAAAATTTGATATAAATCCCTCAAAGGGTTCTTCAACGATTCTATTTACCCCATTTCCAATAGCAAGAGCAGGGTTACCTCCGGGGCTTATATCGGTGGTTCTATAAGACGTATTTGTTGAGTCTAAGTTTCCATTTACAAATAGCCGAAAATCTCCAGTTCCATCTCTTGTAACAGCAACGTGAAACCATTCATTTCTTGGCGTTGCGTTTGTTGAAATACAAGTTCTACTAGAACCTGTTGCGGCATAAGCAAAAAACGATATTTTGTTAGAATTATCTGTATCGTCTACAGCCAAACCGACACTGTTATTATCACTAAAATAAGGCCCAATTTGCCATACCCTACTGTAAGGGTAAGTGTCTGCTGTGACAAAAACCCAAGCTTCTATTGTGAAAGCACCTGTTCCCAAAGCAAAATCACCAGAAGTGCCCGGGTTGAACTCAAGTTCATCATCAGCTTGACCCACTGGAAATTCTGCTGACCATTTCCCTTCCTCTGCACTAAAAGGACTAAAAGTTCCTTGCACAATATCAGCGTTTCTTGTAACTGTATGAGATTCAGAAGAGCTATCAAGAAGCGTGTTATTCTGCGCTCCGTTTGAGCCATCAAACTGATATAGCTGTGTGACTAAATTAAAATCGTCATCTGTTTCTTCTGTTGCGCCAGACGCAGAGATAAGTTTTTGAGCAACCAAACTCATTAGCTTAGATCCTGCCCTGCGGTAAACCCATAATAAATCGTGCCACCGTCTACAGTCAGAAATACAAATACGTCTACATCGCCCGATCCGGTGCTGAGTGTAGGGGCTGTACCTGCCGCCCAATCCACTGATCCCGGCCATGTAATAGTTCTTGCTGAAGAGTCCTGAGTAACCTTCAATGTGAATCCAGATGCATAGCCAGAGGCGGCAGGGTTGCTGAATGTATAGGTCACGTTTTCACTGAGCGTGTGAGTAAACACTGTGCCATCTCTAAGGTTTAACGTGGCCGCATTAGAGCTAGATGTGATAGCCGTTGACTCTTCTTGAATACCGTTATCAAACTTCACCACACCATTAGCATCTGCGGTGACCACCTTACTAGCCTGTGTTGTTCCTAATGTTGTTATATCAAGATAATTAATTTCTGTTGCTGATGCAGTTACGCCATCGAGGATATTTATCTCAGTCGCAGTTGAGGTGACTGCCACATCTTCGTTGATTTTAGGCGAAGTAAGCGTCTTGTTAGTCAGTGTATCCGTTGTGTCTGTACCCACCAAAGTTGTAGTAGCCGTGGGCATACTAATCAGGGCTTCAGTGTGGTTGATTACATTCGATGCAGGAACCAGAGCGTAGTTGCCCATGTAACTATGAGAGCTACACTGATAATACAGAATGCTGGGCGTGTCTTCGTCTACATCTATTTGTGTGTATGCACCACTGCTTCCGGGTGTTCCGTTAGTCGTTACGCCTGTTGTATAAGCCGTTGTCTTATCAGCATCGAGATAAAACCTAAGAGGGTGAGTGCTGTTGGTGCTGTCTGACTGATCGAACTTGTAATAATATCCACTGTCACTCGTTACATTGTCAGCACCGTTAAGATAAATAGCCGGAGCTTCAAGGCCATCTAAAAAATATGCAGAGCTACTGCCGTCACCGTTATAAGGATGTGCGGCTGTCTTGGTTCCCACCGTGACTGCAATCGTGATAGGCGCAGAACTACTGCCGTACTTGCCACCAACGGCATCGACTTCAAATACTGTGTCGGTGCTTATTAGTCCTTTTGATACTTTAGTTAGGGCCATTATTTATATTCCTATGGAAGATGTCTGTATGCTGATTCATCTACCTGTATTACCCCACGCTTAAACTGGGCTACTCTGTCATCAGTAAAAATATCCTCTGCAACACAAGCAGTCATTACGTCATTAAATCGTGTGCTTGTAACATCTACTACCCAATCTCTTTTACTCATAAGCAATGCTGTATCAGCAATAATTTGAGTTGAGCTTCTGGAAAAAGCCAACAATTCAGTTTCAGTAAGGAGGTTTAACCACACTGAAGCAGGAAACGATAAAATTCCTTGTCTTCCATCTCTCTCGTATTTATAAAAGTCCATAAAAGTCTGCCATCTGGTCTATATAATTAAATAAATCTGTTTCCTCATAAGCAGCGTGATTATCGGTGGTGTTACCTAATATCACCTTTCCTCTCCAATAAGTAGCTTTAACAGAACTTGTGCCAAGAAAAATTGTACTCATTCCACCACCACTAATGCCGTTAGCAAGAGTGGTATATCTATGCGTATGCGCTCCAGTTGAAGTGTTCATAAGCCATCCTCGCATATAGTCAGAGTCTTGAGAATTAGCTGCATCATATACACCAAGAATTATGTTGTTTGATGTTGGGCCGAGCGTTGCGCCATACCAAATGTCAAGGTTAACCGAACCTGCTGGCATTACGTCTGCCTCTGTCATAGCTCCTGTGCTTACATTAAATGTATACTTTATTCCTCTATAATAATTGCTTGGGGTATACCAGTTAATCATTTCAAAATTACCAGAGCCATCTCCTCCCGTTCTTCTAAGAGGCATTACCCAAGAAGCGTTTATCCCTGTGTTTGCTCCGCTATCACCTGCTTGATAACTACGCCAACTCCCTCCTATTAAAGTTGCAGTTCCTGCTTTATTAACAGAAGCTAAAGCATACTGGTCTGTAGAAGGCGATGTATTTTGCACGACTGTATACAAGAGGTTATCTGTGGTATCCATATACATACCAGTAAAATAATTACCAGAATTCCCAGCTCCGTCATTCACCTCTGATGCGTTCCATTTTCCATTCCAAACACCATCGGTTATTTGTGTGTTGGTGCCATTTTTATATTCAATAGTTGTTGAACCTGCCCGATCCATTGTGATGTTGTAATAATTACCATCATCATTAGCAAATCCGGGGTAATAAGTATTTCCACCCATAGACCCCATACCTGATCCCATATAATTCATAAAAGTAGAATCATAAGAAGGAGGAGGATCATCAGGAAATGCTTTTTGTTTTATAAGAAAGTTTCTACTTAAACCAGCCATTATTCGTCAAACCCCATCATTGTCATGTTTACATTAGCCACGGTGCTACGCCCAATTATGTAGTCACTAGCCCCTGCAACTACTGGAGAAAAAGAGATTGATTCTTTTGCACCGACTAAAGTTTCTTCTAGTAATTTTGTGGCGTTTGCAAAGGTAGCAGAAGAATCCCCTACTCCTAGCTGCACATGAGCATTTGACGTACCTCTATTAAGAATATGGACAGTGTAAGTGCCTCCAGAAGAGCCAGCCTGTCCTATGTCTGTTGTTGTGTTTGCGCTTAGATCAGCACCTGATATTTTGACTGCCATTATACTTGCCCCATAAAGAATACTTTACCAGTGGATATTGACGAAGCAGTTTGAAACGTAGGAGCGTTACCTGATCCATTAGAAGTCAATACCTGTCCTGCACTCCCTGTTCCAACTGCTACAGGATCGTTTGACCCATCATAGCTAATCAGGTTTCCTGCTGTTCCAGAATTCATCTTAGCAAGCGTTATCGCATCGTCTGCCACCTTTGCCGTGGTGACCGCACTTGTTGCCAGTTTTGCAGTCGTAACTCCATCACTTGAGCCAGTTGAGTCAACGATAGATGCGGTTACCACCGAGTTTGATGCCAACTGATCTGCTCCCACGGCATCGTCTGCTATCTTCGCCTGAGTCACTGCATCCGTGGCAATTTTGGCAGTAGTGACCCCATCGCTTGATCCGCTTGAATTTTCTAGTTTATCGGTTGTAATACTTCCGTCTGCTACCACACCCACAGAAGACTCAGAGAACGCCATAACCTCAATACTTGTGCCATTGGGAGGTGCTGTGCTGAAGGTCAGCGTTGTACCCGACACAGCGTATGTACTTTTCTCTTGGTAAACACCATCAATGTAAACTTGAGTATTGTTTTCTGTGCCGGGATCAGCAGATAAGGTAAAGGCTGTTGTACTGCCGTTACCCGTAAATTCGTTCAGAGATACGTTAGTTGCGCCAGAGCCGCCTATGTCTCCCCAACTGTCGGTGTAGCCTTCAAACGCACCTGTTGTCGTATTGTATCGGAAAGCTCCTGCGACACCTGTTGGTCTGTTTCCTGTAGTCCCAGATGGGACATAAAAAGCCTGTGCGCCAAAAGCCGCTGCCGTAATATCGACAACTGCCGCACCTGACCCTGCGCCATCCAAGTAAACAATCCTTTTTGTTCCAGCAAGAATAGTAATCGTAGCACCCGATCCCTGCTTGATAATAATAGACTGACCACCGCTAGTCGCATTCTCAATGATCTGTACTCGCTTGAGNGTATTTGGAGCGATTGTGATAGTACAAGCAGAGTCTAATGTGCCTGTATACTGAAGATGTAAAGCTCTNGCAGGGTCTGTAGCTCCATCTGCTACTGTGCTNGTGTGGGTATCAGCGTTGGTGGTTATAGCTTCTGTTCCTATGCCTAACGCTTCACCAATAAGCTCAAGCGAGGTGTTGGTGCTAGTACCCCAATCAGCGTCCCCGTTAGCTGGTTCTGCTACTCTAAGATTATTTACGTATGTTGATGCCATAATTTATGCCGCTATGTCCGTCCAATTTGGTGTTTGTGTGGTTGATATAGCTTGGTAGTTAGGTGTTTGGCTAGGATCTACCTCAGACCATATACTTACAGAACTAAGTGCTGACGTACCTTCTACACCTGTAACGCCTAATGATATACCCCCACCAGCCGTTTCTGTTGTATTACCAACCGTGGCACTGGCTGAAACCCCAGTGACAGCTACCCCTGTTTCATCTGTAGCAGTAACGCTACCTAATGCGCTAGTTAGCCCTGTAAAAGCTACGTCTTGGTTATAGCCACCTTCGTTATAACCTTGAGTTATACTGTTATAGCCTTCAAAGACTATGTTTACATTAGACATTAGGCAATCCTAATTATCGCGCTACTTGCGTCTGCGGTTGGGAAGGTTATTGTAAAGTCCCCAGAACTAGTTGTTTTATCAGTACCAAAGTCTAATACTGCCACTGCCCTGTTTGCAGACCCTGCCGTGGTCGAAGAGTTGTATATAAGTGCGCCTCTGGCCGTTATACTAGAGCTACTCCACGTAGTATCTGCAAAATCTACCAATGCCGTGGTACTTGAGGTTGTAGGTGTTACATTTGTTAGCGTATTGCCTCCTGCTGAATACCCGGTTCCAGATGCTTGATTGCTGTCAGCGTAAGCAGTCGTACCCGCCCCAAGACTAGCACTACTAGTAAACAAAGCTATTTTAAAAGTATTACCAGTACCAGTAGAAGTAGTGGTGCCTCCACCAGAACCATTAGTAAAATTATGTATACCCTGTAGTATCTCTTGCTTGAACGATGTACATAACGCTTGCGTTATAGCCATTATAGTTTCCTCAGTGTTTCAGCCACATCAGCGTGGCCTTGTTTCTTAAACTCATTATAGAGTGTAGTTCTATCACTTTTAACAGCTTGATTCAAAGCATGTACAATGACGTAGAACATCCTTTCTCTGAACGCTTCTGCCTGTTGTCTTAGTACAGGGTCAGCACTATCAGCGATATTTATAATCTTAGCCACAGCATTTGCCGCTAACTCTTCTGGAGTGTGCCCTCTCTCATTAGTGGTTTGTACTTCAAACCCTCCTACAGAGGCTGTTACTTCTACATCAAACATATTAACCTACACTCATTCTATATTGACCAGAGCGATAAGCGTCTTCTCGTAACTTGTTGTCCCCAAGGGCACCCAACAAAGTAATCGCCTCCATGTACATTTTTTGGTAAAGAGCGACCATATCAGCTTCGCCTTTCATAAAACGTATGGCTTCCACTAAGGCTCCGTTTAACAATGCGCTATCGAAGTCATCCCCTAACCAAGATGTACTAGCAGTGACTATTGATTCTGGGTAGTACCCGTAGTGAAACTCAACATCAAATGCTGCATTAGGAGTCGGACCAATAATTAAAGACTCATCTGTAAAAAACGCATAATGTTTAGGTACACCCGTTGTAGCTGGGTTAGGGTAAGCTTCCCGCATAAAGTTAACGTCTTTGTTTAAAAGGTAGATGTACTCACTTGAACTTATGATTGCTAAAGAATATGACCACAAAAAATCAGTAGGTAGAGTCAGGTATTTGTTGCCACTACTCATATTACCTGTCTGGTTTTTACGTAGAGCAGGAAACTGAACAGTGTTATATATCTTCTGTTCTGCTTGTTGGGTAAACAACTTTAACTGATCGTCCGTAAAAGTGGTCTCACATATGTCCTGAATATTTGTCTTTAGCTCGGTATAGTTCATAAGTTATGCCATCGGGCCTCTTGCATACAAACCTTTAGTGGCTGCTCCTGTGCCACGTATCTTTACGCCTTTAGAGTTAGCCGCTTTCTTCTTCTTTTTCTTTTTGTTCTTTGGTTCTTCAAATAACATAATCGCACCTTATGTTGTCGTTATTGTTACAGAACCTACACTTCCGGTTCCTACCAAATCATTATCTGTTAAATCAAAAGGATTGTTACCGTTACCCACAGGATTCCAACCCCATTGTATCTTTCTACTACTCTCAAGCCCTGCAAAATCAGGTCTTGGATCACGTATAGCTTGCGGATCATCTACTGGAAACTCACCTAGCCTAAGTTGTGGCTGATCTGGGTTCCAACATTCAGGGCAAGCTTTTATATTTGTATCGCGCCCTTTTTCTATAAGATTCTTTAATTCTTTAAGTTTATAACGAAACCCACAAACATCACACTCTGCTACCGCTATTTTTGCAGAAGCATACCTAGCCACTATATAACTCCTATGCGCGGTCTATAGTAATCTGAAGTTTTTTCTCTATCTTCTGCGGCTGCTAGGGCAAATGCTTCCTCATACACCGTTTTTAACATAGGCACTCTTTCCATTAACTCAGGTACCTTTAAAGCGATGTTGTAAGCCAACCCTGCTACCAGACAAGGTAAAAACCTGTAATTCATGTCTGCTGTTTGTACCCCACTACCTGCATCTTGGATACGTCTGATGCGCCAGTATCTTATGACGTAGGTATCGTTCTTGTCTGGGACAGGCCATAGGTTTATTACAGGTGCATCCCTTTGCCGATCTATCCACATTTGTATCGGCCTACCATCAGTTAATTTGTTGGGTATGGACGCAAATGTACTTACCCCTACCCTGTTTAGTGTAAGGTCAGATTGTGTAGAAGTATTACCAGAATTAGTTCTTATGACTTGTTCTAATAGATCTATTGTGTCTGCAGGTAGCGTGTACTGAGAAGTGCCCTTAGTAAGTGTTACAGTGCCTTCTTCTATCGTCCACAAGTTAATCCCACGGTTCTGCCATTCTATTGTCATCAAGTTCATGGATCTACGAGCCGTACGTAAATCGTATCCAGAGCGCATCTCTCGCCCAGCCCGTTCCCACGCTTCTTCAGCGATCTCTGTAAAATCCATGTCAAACGCTGTAGTGCCTGATGTTGTCATAATTACTTACCTTTTAAATAAGCAACAGCTTCTTTAACCAAATCGTTTTTAGACTTTCTGCGATCTAACTCTAAGCCGTGAAACCTCATCTCTTCTTCTATCTCAACCTTAGTCATACTGCTAAGATCAGACTTAGAAGGTAGCTTTACCGTTGGTTTGGCTTTAGGCTTTGCTTTAGGCTTTGCTTCTACTTTAGTTTCAGGTTGTAGTTCCTGTAACTTCGCTTTAGCTTGGCTTTCATCCATGAGATCGTATACAGCAATATCGTAAGTACCATCCTCATTTCTAGTGCCTATCTGGTATACAGGTAGTCCTGTAGCAGAAAACACACCATTTTGGAACACCTCAAGTTTTTTCATTATGACCTCATGCGTATAAAGTTTTCTTTCTTCGGTTGTTCATAACAGCACCGCACCCTTTGTGGTGTCTACGTTTCCTAGCCAGACCGCCCCCACTAAGTTTTACTTCTGCAGCTTTTGTATTTTTCACAACAGTTTTCCCCTTACTCCCTTCTCGTTTCTTTTTTCTAGCAGTGGTGGCTCTTTGTTTACGCGACAGACTATTCGCTTTACTGCGAGGTAGACACCGATCAGGGTTCTTCTTATCTTTAGAAGTACCACACTTACCTTTTATCTTGCCATCAGTGCCTATACGAACCCAATCTTGGTCACGCCATTTCTTTAGCTCACCCATCTATTTTCTCTTTGATTTCTTACCATAGTTAGGATCTTTACAATACTTACTAGCTGCCATGTTTGCATAAGCAGAAGGGTAAGTATCAAACGTGCGTTTTGCCCAAGCTTTACCTTTAGGGCAAATCTTGCCTCCGCTTTTATAGTATCTTCGCATATTAAGAACCTTTCATCTTAACCATTTTTGCGGGTCTAAAGCCTTTACTAGCAATACGAACGCCACGTACTTTACCTTTACGCTTGCCGCCCGCTGCGCCACCTTTTGAGTAACCTTTTTTCTTCATGGGGCCACCCATAGCGTAACCCTTCTTTTTCATAGGGCCACCCATAGCATAACCCTTCTTCTTTTTCATCATACCGCCAGCGGCCATACCTTTTTTCTTTTTCATCATACCGCCCATAGCCATACCTTTCTTTTTCACTTTACCTCCTGCGTTTTTTCCGTTACGCCCTGTATCTTCAGGTATCGTCATACCAGATAAAGTTTGTCTAGCATCTGACGCTGCTTTACTGCCGGGATATTTTTTTGCTATGTTGCCCTTACCTCCCCTCTTTAACCCCTCTCGCACCGCTTTGAGGTCTTTTTCATCTATATCACCATCTTTATCTTTATCTAATTTTTTCTGATTACCTGTCAGTGTGTTCGCCATCTTCGTCCTCGCTATATAAGTTATTAAATACTCTTGCCGTGTCCCAAACATACTCTACATCTTCTTTAGAATTATAGATATGTTGGTTAGGTTTAAAGTCTGGTGCGCCTTCTCCTGTCTCAAACCAAGCAGGATGAGTTACACGAACTCTGTTATTTGGTAGCGCAACAATGTTACCTGTGTATTCTCCTGCGTCTAACAGTTCTAACACATGGCTTTGTTTGTGTTGAGCAGGGTCATCTGCTATCTCACTGTCGGTATAATCCACAGTAAAATAGTATTTAGCTGGGTAGAACTCACCATCCACTTTGGCTATCCAAGGTGCAGGAGTTGCTCTGTTTATTTTATAAACCGCATGTTCGTGTGACATACAATCCCAAGGCTGTGCGGCCCAAACAGGTAACTCTGTAGGCCACTCCTCCAAAGGCGTATCTCCAACTAGTGCTGTTATCGGCATCCTTGCCCACATAGCCCCACCATGTACGTTTGGTTCATCAGTGTCATCAGACTCGCACCCGGTAAATATGACCTGAAAACTAAGGCATCTATTAGGCATACTCGTAACAGCAACGACCATAGCGTGTAAGAACTCACCATGATACATCTCCATATTCTTCGTATACTCTCTGCGAACCCAAGCTTTGAAGTACGGTACATTCGATTGTAAAAAAGCCACTTAACATCTCCACCTTCTTCTAGCTTGTCTCAACCTAGAGTTTGGATCTTTAGCCGCTTTCGGGAACTTCTTCATCTGTCCTGCAGAACGAGCGCAATAAGACTTACGCCTAGACGCTCTTTTACCTTTAGGGTTTTTCTCCGTAACGGCTGTTTGTAATTTGCTGCCGGGGTTGTTTCTACGATACTTGGCAACCCCTTTAGCAGTCATACCAGCACCCGATTTAGTAGGGCGTTTATCCCCACTACTAATCGACATGCCTTTCATGCCTTTCCCTTTTATTCTGCCGCCTTTCTTATAATAAGTACGCATACTAAGAAAAAAATGTAGTCATCGCTGTAAGGTCCGTTACTGCAGTGAAGGTGACAAACCCTCCCCCTGCGAATAAAAGACCGTCATCGGGGACATCAGGGTAAGAGTTGGTACTTGCCCCTGCAACCGTAGCAAACTGCATCTTTACAGTCCCTGTGCCAGAACCCTCTCTGAACACAATAGTAGCGGCTCCACTACCGTTGACCACGTAGATACCGCGTAACCTACAACGTGCTACGGATATAACTCCACAACAACTAGTACCCGAACCTGCGCTAACATTACCCGCTGAAGAACCAGAAGTGGCTATCTGAGTCACTGTTTTAAAGAACTTAGTTCCTGTTGCAGTGCCAGAGTCAGCCCCTGTAATTACTTCAGTCTGAGCATCGTTAGATTCATCCGTTCCAGTAACTGTAAAAGTAATACCAGAATCATCAGACGCAGAAAGTATGGTGACGTTTCTAGGAGAATCCATAGTAACAGACCCTCCACTGGCTAGTGCGCCCCCGATAGTTAAATTAGCGGCTCCACTAACACTAGCAGCAGTCGAAATACCGTCTGGATCTGCGGCAGCAGCAGTTATAAAACTGGATGTTACATCACTACCTGAACCTTTTAAGGCCATAGTAATTTACCTCCAATTAAGATGCTACATCATAGCCGACAACTTCAATCATAAACCGCCCAGCAGTATATGTTGCATCGCCAGTGCCTTGACTCACAAGGTATAAGTATTGGTCTGCTGCAATGTCTCCACCAGCAACCATTGTTCCAGCAGAAGCAGCACCAGCATTAATAATTTGAGTTTCTGTCAAATCACCGATGGCAGTGTCATTAACACCTGTACCCTCTGTAGCAGAATACAAGTCAATGTCTGTGCTTCCACCAGCAGGGGTTTCTAAACAAGTCATGGTAACGCCAAACACTGTACCTTGGTTGGCAGTGGTTACTTGCCCGATAAACGCAACACCAGAACCATCCTTACCAATAATATCCCCTGCAGTACCACCGTCTTTCAAACCTGTTAGATCAATCATAATGGTTGACTTAACAATGTTGACGTTTGTATCTACATCGCTTTTTAAACGATTAACTTGAGTGACGTAAACAGCGGCAGTGCCTTCAATACCTGCACTTCCAGTAGCTTCAACAGACCACTTATCACCACTAGTTACGGTAACCGTACCAGTAGTAGCGTTCTTTGAAACCATTTGAAACCCCTTTTCGGAACGAACGGGGCCGTTAAAAGTAGTTTTAGCCATGTATCCTCCTGTCTCGGCTAGTGTCAGTCATAAGACTGTCAGGATAGAACAAAAAGGGGGGCTTTTACACCCCCCTAATATTATGCTCCGGGTGAACCGAAAATGCCAAGCGGATCTGATACTCCAAATGAATATCTTTCCCTCGCTTTATAACGGCTGTTGCCCGTATCAAAGTCAGCATCCATAGATGTAGACATCGGAGTTCGCACAAAGTGCTTGAGTCCGTTAGGTACGTCAGTCATTAAGAACCACGCATCTGTGTCTGTCAGATAGTGATTAACTGAGTATCCACCGGGGATAGCACCGTTGTTACGAAGCGCATTGATGTCGTTATCTGCGGTTCCAACTCTTCCTTCTGTTTCTAACAATCGTGTTGCCACAAACTGCAAGTCAGATGGAATGATTAGCTTAGTTGGCCTAGCGGCAATCAACAAACCACGCTCGTCCGTCCAACCAGCGATTTGAATGACAGCGGCTTCCAAAGAAGTCTCATTCAAGTCGGCATTGGTGCCGGGGCGGTTTGAGTTAGTACCACCTGATACTAATGGGTGAGCAGTAGAACACAAAGTCTGTCCGTCACCATAAGTAGTACCAGCAGCAAAAGCATTGTTCAATACAGCAGCAGCTTTTACTTGCTTGGTATAAGCCATTGCACGAGCCAATGCCTTGGTGTATCTAGCAGAGAGGGAGTCGTAAAGGTTGTCCTCTATAGCTTCCTCCGTCACTGAGAAACCCATTGCGATGGTTTCGTGTGTGTACCTAGCTGTGAAAGTCTCTTGAGCATTGTCGTATTCGATGGCAGAGCCTTCGTCTTTAACAGGTGCCGCAGAAAAACCAGACAGCTTGGTTTCCTCTTCAAAAGAACGATCAGAAGATTCTGTTTCAAAAATCTCTGCGTGTTCTTCGCCATACTTGGCGTACTCCAATCCGAACAAAGCGTTCAGTCCGGGTAGGAGTTCCTTTAGTAATTGGGCGCGTGATATTGCCATTTTACGCTACTCCTATATTCCGGTTGTATTATCGAAGGCATGTCCAGCGTTCCACTTGACAAGAGCCTCTGTGAAGCCACCTGAAGAGTTTTTAGTCTCTTGCACGAGATCGACAATGCGAAAAGGTAGCGAACTAGTTGTTGCAGAAGTATCAGATATAGCACTCTTAGAATTACCAGTAATGGTACTACCAGTGTTATCCACACCAGCTACATTAGCACCTATATCAGTAATTGCCAGATCGCCAATCGTTTCGCCTGAAGATACAACTGCTACTTTGAACAGTACATCTGTGGCATCTACAACGTAAGCTTGTATATCAGACGCTGCCGTACTAGCAGGATAATACTGCTTGAACGTAGGCTGACTTGTACCGGGGTCAGTAAATGAACACCCTAAGAAGACACCGATAGGTGTCATGGCAGCATCAAACGTATCACGCTCGACAGTGCCTCCGGTAACAAGTTTAACAGCGTCCCCATAAAAAATATCAGTACCATAACCACTAGCAATAGAATAATGCCGAGTCGTACCAACAAAAGGAACACCGCTTAACAGTTTTACCGGAATTAGCCCATAAGGGGCAGCAATAGTTGGATAAGCCATCGCTTATACACTCCTATAATTAAGTTCCGTTTCCAAAAGTAACTTTCGTTTTCCTCTCATTAAAGATAGGCATACGAGCGTCACTTTCTCTCATAAGGTTGTTATCCACGGACTGCATCTGAGATTTAGTTTGAGTTTCGTAATATTCACTACGCTCCTCTATCATCTCTTCTGGAGCCTTACAAAGCATTAAGCCGCCCATCACTATATTGTCGGAGAACCGTTCGTTCTCTACGCTGACTAATGTAATTTCTGGGTGGTCTACCGCTTTTACTGGTTCCCAACCTTCTCGTAATTTAGAGGAAACATTTGTGGCATCAGTTGTACCACGAGATGCTACTCGTATCCAACGGAAGACGTAACCCTCTTCAGGCGTGGGAGAAGGTAAAACTTCTGGTCGCTGCCAATGCCTAGTTCTGGTTGTTCTTTCCCTTGTTTCTAACTGACGATCTAATCTGTTCTCAGCCATTATTGTTCCTCATATCTAATGCAACCTGTTTGGCGTACTGTGCGGGAGTAAGCCCCAATCTTTTTGCCAAAGCTACTTGTGTTTGCGTTAACCTAATTTTTTTAGGTGCTGTGCTCCGCGTTGCGGGGGCAACCACATTAGCTGGTTTTGATTTAGGTGTACTTACCTCCTGTTCATTGGTCTCCTCGAATAGTTCGGGAAACTTTGCTTGCATACGAGAAGATAACTTCTCATAGTATTCATCGCTTTCGGCAGATACTTTTTCCACCTCAGTGATTTGTTTGTGTAGCCCTAAAGCAAAAGCAGTTTCTGGTTCATGTTCTAAACTACCGAACCATTTGTTCTTTTGTTGCCAATCAAGTGCCCTCGGGTCAACTTGTACTTTTGCAGATTCAGGCAATAAATCTTTTACATTCTCAGGACTAGTTTGTAATGTATTTTGATTAGGTTGTAAAGCCTCTTCACTACTTAATTTAGATAATCTTTGAGAAGCTATCTCCGCTTTTGTAAGAGCCTGTTGTGCTTTTAGTAATTTATCTGCATCGCCTTCTTCATACGCTGACTTGTATTCTCTGGTAGCATTGGCTAAATCACTTTCTACAGCCCGTTCTGCTTGCTTGTAAAGAACATCTTTATTCTTAGATAGATTACTTTTTAATTCTTTATTCTCATCCAAAAGTCTTTGAGCCAAAGTTTCCAACTCTTGAGTTTGTCTTTCAGCAGTTTCTTTAGCCCTCCGTTCATCGTGATACCCTTTACTAAAGTGTCGTATCCTGTTACGAACTTTGTCTGAATAGCTTTCCAACTCTTCTTCAGTAACATCTTCAGGCGGTTCAGACGGGGTACGATTCCTATCCTTTTTAGGTACGTCATCAACGATCTCCAACTCAGGTTCAGATTCAACTTCGGGTTCAGGTTCAACCACTGTTTCAACAACGGGTTTTTCATTACCCGGTATTTCTACCTCGATTTCGCTAGAAGGTTCTATCTCTATCTCAGTGCTTGTCTCAGCAGCATCAGGGTCAGGAAATTCAAATTCTACTTTTTGAAATGGCATAATAAGTCCTTATACTCGTGATATTCCAGTTGGGTCAGGTACGACAGCTTCTATAGAGTCATCGTTCATAAGACGATATTCCGTATTACCTATCCTAAAACGTGTGCCTGAATTAGCGCGAAACATGACATAATCGCCTTGTTTACACCATGCACCCGTGGGAAAACGTTCTTTATCAGCATACGCTTGTTTACCCATGTCTACGACTAACCCTATTATTGACATGATATGTTCCTCATTTCTCGTCTGTGACGATTTAAGGAGGTCCGTACCGTCAAACGTCTCTTCTACCTGCGGCAGTGCTATAAGCACTCTATAACCCACAGGTAAAGGGATCATTGCTTCTAACTGTTCTTCACTTATATTTTCAGCTTCACTCATCATCACCGTCCATGTAATTGCGCGAGAGGTCATTTACAGTTCGCATACAGGTTTCCAGACCTCGAATGTAACCTGTTGTCTCTTTATACTGTGCAAAGTCTTTGGCTGCTCCAGATGTAAGAGATTCTATAGCAGAAGCCCTATCTTCTACAAACTTTTTATTTAGTACCGTAAATATGTTATCTGCCATTATTCTCTATCAGTCCCTCTGTTAACTATATCCATGATACTATCGTTAACGTTTCGCTGTGCTTCTTGTATGTCTATAGTCATGTCTACTTTTGCTTTATCAATTTCTAGCTCTAATTCTTGATTGTCTATAGCCAGATCTGCTATATCTTTTTTCTCTTTGCGTGTCTGCTCTCGTTCTTTTAACTCAAGCTCTGCAGCATCTTTCTGTCCTTTCTGTTGTATCTTCTGAGCTTCAAGCTGCAACTCTGCTTGTTTCATCTGAACAACCGGATCTTGCGCTTTCTGTTGAGCTTGCATTTGTGCCGCTTTTTGCTGATTGCCTTGAGTAACTTGTTCTGCTGCTTTGGCAACTAGACTTGACAGTGCGACCTCTAAATTCTCAGGAAGTTCAGAATTTGGTGCGGGTAGCGAAGCTCCCAACCGCTTCTCTATCTGTTGTCTGTACAAGAACGCATAATGCTCTGCTATATGCGCCTGTAATGCTGCCATGATTCGTTGGGCCTGTGGGTTTTTACCTATGGCTTGAGCGATCATGGGGTCCTTCATAAATGCTTCATGCGCTGCAATATGCGCTGCGTGGTCTTGGTATATGAAAGCTTTCAATGGTTTGCCCATAAGTGCGTTCATATTCTCACTAATAGGATCAGTAGGTTTAGCATCGTCCTCTATCGGAACAAGTTTATCTGCGTTCTTTATACCTAAAACTTCTATCATCTGCCTGTGTAGCTGCGGAAGATTATATATCTGTGGGGCAGATTGTGCCATCTGTAATACTGCTTGGTATTGAACGACTCTTTGCGCCATCGTAGAACTATTGGGATCACTGACGGGTATGACATCCACCAGCATGTAGTCTGCTTCTCTGGCACTCACCTCTCCACGGTTAGGCTGGTACCCATATTCCGCAGGGGCATATTCGGCCATGATTGCTTTAAGTAACTTAAACTCTTGCTTCATGGCGTAATGAACACGAGACTGAACTGCTGCCATAGGCTTCAGGGTTCTTTCTAATAGCGCCAAGGTAGTACCTACGGGTGCATTAGCTGACATATCAGAGATATTCATGTCGCTAATCGCTCCTAATCTACGGCCCTCATTAGTTATTTTATCTAGTAGAGACAATAGTGTCTGACTAGGTTCCTTGTAGGGCAGCGGCATGATGTTATCTTTGATGCTACCAGACGGCACATCCACATCTTTAAACTCTCCCGGCTCTATCGGGGTATCATCTCCTGTGACACGTAGCCCACGAGTCTTCAACCCTGCTGGTAAGTTAGCAAGCGTACCTGCGTCCACCAACTGTCGTATAATGGACGTACCTGCTTTAGCGTACCCCCCTACGATATGTATAAGACCAAGACCGTAGAAGCCAAATCCGGGGACATACACGTAATGTACGAAGTGTTGGCGCTTTAACTGGAGTGGGTCATCAGGATTCCAATTCCTTCTGATGGCAAGCACCGCATTGTTGCCTCTCTCTATGGTCACTACGTAGGGTTTAGCGATATCATCCTCATCGTCTATACCATCTATGACCATATCAGCGTGTATCTCATAGACTGCGTACCTATCGTCATCAGACATAGAGTATCCACTGTCTTTTGCCTTTCTCTCCTCTATATCAGAGTGGTAAGGGATAGGATCTCCTAATTCTACGTCCCTATAGAAGCCACTGGCCTGTAATTTACGTAATTCGTTCTTGGTTTTCCGCATTATGTGGGTCACACGCTCTGCGGTTTCTATGTTTGACGCTCCATAGGGCACAATTACGTCTTCTGCGGGTATATACATAGCAACTTGTCGCCCTAAATTGGGGTCAAAGTAGACTTTTTTGAACGCAGACCCTGCTAAACCCAAACTATAGAGCAATCTTTCGTGTTCTGACCTATATTCGACCATTTTTTCGGTCAATTCGTAGTTCATATCCGCTTTTACACGGTCTGCCGCCTCTAATTTGTCCTTATCTTCCTCTCCTATGACCTTTGTTCGCACAGGACCAGCCGCAGGAAAGGTTTCACTCATGGTTTCTGCCTGAAAACGTATGGCAGCTTCAGATAAAACGGTAGAAAATACACCACATGCGCTCTGAAATGGTTCAGATCGTTCTTCTATCTTGAGGCCAAGCAGGTCAAGCCCTTCTACGAAGGTGTCTGCCCACTCTTTTCGTGCATCCATGTCCGATGCAACCAACCCCATGACATCATCTGCGATCAAAGACAGTGCATTGTCTTCTAAAAACTCTGCCAAATTCGCATCAAAGTCGGTCATGTCCCCTATTTTAGCGTCAGGCACTATGGTTATCTCCATACTGCCATCATCCAGCGTCACCATTTCAGGGTCAACTATCTCTATTTCTAGTTCTTCACCCTGTTCTTCTTCCAATCCTTCCGGTGCCGCATATAATCCTTTTTCAATAGCCATTAGTAGTATCCACCCCGCCTTTGTTTAAAGTAGCGTGTTTCTTCTGGCTCATCCGTTGGTAGACGGATAAACCCACCTTGTCTGAATCTCATCAACGCCATAACCGTGCTGTCCACGAGGTCATCATGGCTCATAAATGGAAACCCTGCAATCTCTTCTATCACTTCTTCTGCCCACCTCGTTATCGGCATCCACACCATACCTGATGCTACAATATCTGCAACCGAATTCAACCGTGCCAGCTTGTCCCCCGACCCTCTGTGTGGCGTGTACTCCTGCACGGGTAGTCCCATGCGTCTCATCTCCTGATACAGAGCCGTCCCCGCACTCTTCTTCTCCACAATAAACGCATCGGGTTCCCAGTCTCTATACTCGTCCATCGCCAAGTCTTTCAGTTCAGGAAACTCCAGACGCTTCTTTATACTATTCAGCAGGATGATGTGATACGCATTTGCCTCATCATTAAAAAATACCCCCCATGTGGTCAGCGCAGTATAGTCAGCGCGGTTGTGCGTTTCTGCTGCTGCGTCCAGTGACATAATAATGTACTCACACTCAGGAGGTCGTTCCTGCTCCCACGACTGCCACCACTCTCGTTTAATCAGAGCAGCTTCCTCTGCCGTAGGTTCCTGCTGATACTGTGCGTTCCATTGAAAGGTCGGCATAGATGCCTTGGTACGTAGTAACGCCTCCAAGTCAAAGAACTCAGGCCACAGGGGTTTCTGTATGGGTTTGTTATCTTTATCAGCCGTATCTAATATAGCAGGGAACTCCACTACCTCGTATTGGTCAGAGCGATCATTGTTCACCATGTCCCGTGTTACTCTGCCCGTCAGGTCGTCCATGTGCCATCGAGTCTGAATAATGGCTACACGACCCCCCGGCATCAGACGAGTCCGTGCTCCAAAGGTAAACCACTCGTAGGCTTTCTCAAACACCTCAAAGTTACCGTTAATCACATCCTGCTCAGAGTGGGGGTCATCCACCAACAGTAAGTCTGCACCTCTACCTGCGATAGACGAGCCAATACCACAGGCGTAGTATTCCCCGCCCACGTTTGTATTCCATCTACCTGCTGATTTAGAGTCGGCTGACAGAGCCACCGTAGGGAAAATACTCTTGTACTCATCTGTGGCAATCAGGTTTCGCACCTTCCTACCAAAGTCCACCGCCAGATCAGTCGTGTGCGACACCATCATCACTTTCTTATTCGGGTTCCTACCCAAGAACCACGCTGGGAAATAAATAGATACTAACTGAGACTTGCCGTGTCTTGGCGGTATGTTGACGCATATTCGATCTTTGTTGCCCTGCTCAATGTCCATGAGCATCTTTGATAGTATGCGGTGGTGTTTGCCTACAATGTAATCTGGCTGCATACGTTTGCAGAACTCTATTAAATCATTGAAGGCCAATTCGTTTTGTTTACGAGAAGCTAATTCATCAACAATACGGTCTATTTCCATTACCTCGTCAGGAGAGAAAGAGTCAATGTTGTCCAGCATCTTCTGAATATCTTCCTCGGAGAAGTCTAACGCGGCATCAGTCATCGTAGTCTTCCAGCCCTAGTTCCTCCTTCACATCTACAATGACGGGTGCTTCCACCACTTCTCCTGCAACCAGCTTCTCCAACTTACCTTTTAGCTTCTCACGCAGGTCATCCGTAGACTGATGCGTGATCGTCACCTCTGATTTCTCAGAGAAGAGACCCACATCTGATATCTTACCCAGTAGTTCCAAAGCCCTCATACGTATACGGGGGTCAGGGTTCTCAGACTCCAGCACTAGTTTGTTGGTCACTAAGTGCCTGATATGTAAGGAACTTTCTACAACAGACTGTCCGAACTCTCTAAGTATGTTATCCGTGAGTAGCAAAGAAGCGGGGGTAAGGGTAGCTGCTTTCTTGGTGGTTACTTTCTTAGACGTACCTTCAGGATCCTCTGCATATGCAGCAACTAGTTTTGCAGCGTTGTCCTTATCTTCTTTGGTGACGTTAATATCCAGACCATGTTCGGTAAGTTTCTCGATTGTGTTAGATGCGGCCTCTGCCCTGTCCTTCAAATCAACAACAGGATCAGATTCAGCCACTTCTACCCCAGCCTCGGGTTTTATGTGTAACGCCATATGTAATCGCAGGTCTAAGCCGTAAAACCGATTTATACATGAAAAAAATTTTTTTACAAGGGGGACTTAAATAAACAAGGGGGGTGCGCTCAAAAGAGAGGGGGTATAGCAAAACTCAAAATTTTACAGATCGTTCGTGCAGATTAGTAATATATAAGTTGGTATGTAACTAATCTTGGAATCGGGTGCATGGGGTAGGGGTAGGGTTCTCACTAGGGAAATTCCCTAGTCAAGGGAAGCATTGTATTGCTAGATCTGGAAAGTATGCTAAAGTTTACTCATGTCTAGGCAAGGGGCCTAGGCAGTTAATCAACATGAGGATACTCTTATGACTACTTTTTCAAAAAAGGCGCAAGACCTATTCTTGCAAGGGGTTCGTCAATTCACTGAATTTGGCGCAAAGGCTAGCGAAGTAGCAGACCAGCTATTTCAAACACTAGTAGGTCTAGGTCTTGATAGTACCGAAGATCTCAAGGTTAGCGTGGCCAAAAACAAAGGCAAGACCGCAATCTTATCAGTGGAGTTTCTGGGTAGATTGCAGGAGACCATCTGCCGACAGAAATTCCCGAAAGAGGGTTTCATAATGGCGTACATGAAGAAAGACGATCCCCGACTAACTGGCGAGGGTGAAGGCAATCTAGCTATGACCCCTGAGAATTGCAGGTACTGGCAGGATCAAAAAGGTACCGCCATGAAGGACTTCCGCAACGCTATGAAGACTAGGTTTAATAGAGCCAAATCAATCAAGCAGGGCGGAGCAAGGGTGGCTAGCCTTCCGCATGAGCGATTAGCTAAAGCGATAACCGAGGCTGAAAAGGCTCGGAAAGCAGCTCAGACCAGCAATAAGTTCAAGTATGATCTCAAGATCTGCGGGACTGATACTGAGAGCGAACTAAACCTCTGGCTAGCCGAAGGCAGGGCCATAGTCGCTAGATTGGAGCAAACAAAAACTCTGATCTCTGAGTAACTCACTTGGGACCCTTCGGGGTCCCTTCCTTTTTTTCTATTTGAGGATCTAAAAATGACAATTCAAAAAATCGAACTGCACAAAATCGAAGTGATACTGTTCTGGGAATTATACTTTGGAGCACAACGGGACGGCAAACGATGGTACTCAATACGAGTTCCTGATTACCCAATTGCATGGTACGACAACTACGGATCAGTTTCCTATTGTCCATAGTTTCATGGGGCTACGGCCCCTTTGAAACCAGTGATCGTAGATGCACATAGCTTCAAGTCTTCCTCCTACCAAAAACTTGGTAGCCTTCAAATTATCCCCACCATCTCAAGAACTAGTTAGGGAATCTCCCTAGTCTTCAAAATGAAACCAGTGATCGTAGATGCACATAGCTTCAAGACGCAACTAGGGAATCTCCCTAGTAATGTTCGGTGTAATGTTCGCAAAATCCCCCTAATGTTCGCAAAAATACTGCATTGTTCGCTTTTTGAAAATGAAAAACGAACATTGTAAACTTACCCATGCGTTATCAAATGTTAGTATTCTTATTAATTAAACTTTATTAAATATACTTATATATATATAAACTAATAATCTTAATTTATAATGTTCGCTTTTTGAAAAAGAGAGGATACTTCCTTCAGATACCCCTCTCTATTGTTCTATTTCTCACTCAAATCTAGTTTTATATTTTCTCTCTCTTCTCTTCGTAAAAAACCGAACATTAGAACATTCTTTTTTTATCAGATAGTTAGGTCACTACATTGTAAGAACAATAAACGTTTACTAAGAACATTATACGTTCAAGTACGTTTACCCACTCAAGTTAAAGGTTTGACTTCAATACTAACATATGAGATAATAGTATTTCGAGTGGAGTTTCGCTTGAAAAACAATACTGTTTCAAAAACTAGTTAGGGAATTTCCCTAGCGACAACATGGAGAACGACTATGGGTTTACTAGATGACCTACAGAAAAAGCACGATGTAAGCGCAGTAAGCGCACCAGTAAATAGTGTACCACAAGCACAAGCCGAGGCACCGACAGTTCCAGAACCACAGCAGCCAGTGAGTCAACAGGAGCCAAAACTAGTTGACGTATCTATGCACACTCATGCACGGCTATGTCACGTAAACATCTGTATGTGGGAGGGCAGGAAGAAAGACAAACGAGCCACGCAGAACTACGCTCACCAAGTAGATGCAGATGCGAGAAAGATTGGTGTTGACAAGTATTTGCTGGCAGACAATCCACACCTCAAGCGCATCAAGGCGATCAAGTCCGATGCGAGAGAGTATCTCAACAGAGTCTCTAAACCTTGGCTAGATCGTGGGCCACGCATCATACCAGCGACTTCACTACTAGATGCTAGACAAGCACTGGAGGCGTTCAAGGCAGAGTATTACACCGAGGTGCAGAACCTACTGGACGGCTACTCTGCCGCAGTAGACATGGCAGAAGAGAAAGCGCAGTCATCGTCTAGCGGTCTGGGCAGACTGTTCAATCGTGATGACTACCCTAGTCTTGGATCGCTACGAGAGAAGTTCAGTTTCAAACTTGCGTTCATACCGCTACCCAAGCCAGAAGACGATAGCGACTTTCGGCTACAAGTCGGAGAAGAGATGAAAGAGTATCTCAAGCAGAGCTACAAGGACTACTACCACGATCAGAACCGAGAGATGATGGTACGTGTCTACTCTGATGTGAGAACTAGATTGGTAGAAACAAAGTCCAAGCTAGATTACGGAGACAAACAAACACCCACAGGGTTTCACAACACCTTGATCGACAGAACACTAGAAGTAGTGCAGATGCTCAAGCACTTTAGTTTCGGTGATGATCCGAACTTAGAGCTATGCAGATCGGCACTAGAAGAGAGATTACAGCGCATGACAGTAGATGCGCTACGAGATAGCAGTCGGTTACGTTCCGAACTAATTGACGCTATAAACAAGGTACTTAATGTACTTCCACAATAACACTAGGGAATTTCCCTAGCCAATACTTGAATGTTTAGGAGAACAGAAATGCAGGTACAACAAAGAACTTATGCAGTAAGTCACGACCAAGCGGCTAAGATGATATTGGCCTTTGGTAGACAAGGTAGTGTGATGGTAGAAGGCGACATGGGCACAGGCAAGTCGGCTCTGTTAGACACACTAGGTGAGACACTGAAGGATACGCACGTTATGTGCTATTTCGATTGCACGACCAAGGACGTTGGCGATATCTGGATACCCAAGTTCAAGGAGGTAGACGGACAAGACTACTTCACTTGTGCGACTAACGCAGAACTTGGCATCCACTTGGAGAAGCCGTTGATTATCATGGTTGACGAGTACAAGAAGTCTAACGTGTCAGTAAAGAACGCATTGCTCAGACTAGTTTACGAACACAAGATCGGAGACAAGGAGCTACACCCTGACTCTATCGTGTTTCTCACATCGAACCTAGATGGCGAGGGACTAGGTGATGTATTGCTACCGCATCAACGAAACAGAATGACCCGAATACGACTACGCAAACCAACGCACATCGAGTGGGTAGAGTGGGCGCAGGGCGCAGGGATCCACTACGCAGTATCTTCTTGGGTTGCGGAAAACCCACAGCTATTCCAGTCGTTCGAGGACGTATCACCTGATGACAATCAGTACATCTACCATCCAGAGCGACAACAAGATGCGTTTGTCACCCCACGTTCTCTTGAGTTCGCATCTCATTGGATGCACAAAGCTGACCAACTAGATTCACAATCTATGGAAGCGGCACTGGTCGGTACGCTTGGCCCTATGGGTGGCTCGGAGCTATTCAACTACAGCAAGCTGATGAGTGACTTACCATCTTTACAAGAGATCAAGGACTCACCCACTACAGCACGTATCCCAACAGGTGCGAGTGCCACACTGATGACGGTCTATCGCACGTTGCAAAACATCGAGCGTGGCTGGGTCGATGCGTGGGTGGCCTACTCATGGCGGCTACCTGAAGAAGCTAAGTCGTACTTCCTGAATGGCATACGTTCACCCAAGCACCCGAAGCAAGCGGTGGTGATGAACAACGCTAAGTTCATGGAGTTCGCAGATCAACACAAACACATGTTTACAGCAGACAAGCGAGGTTAACTAGATGACAAGATCAGAGTTTTGGGAGTGGATGAACACTTGTCCAAACAAGGATTGGTTTCAAGCCGCTGACGATGGTGAAGGAATCCGCATCTATTTTCCAGTAGATGAAGATCCAGAGGAGGTTAACTAGATGAAAGATGCTTATGAAAGAATGCCCGAATCATTTCTTGATTGGTTGGACGAATGCCCAGTGCGTTTTGACCGCATTAAGATAACCGACAACACTGTTCACTATTCATTTGATGCACCAGACGAGGAGGACGAAGCATGAAAGAAGTTGTTGAGATCACAGACGATAAAGGCCAAGTGCATGTATTTGATACCTTCCGTGGCCTAATTGAGTACGCTAATACATGTGGGGACATGGGGTGGTTGCCCGATGGTTTCACTTGGCGATACAGGGAAGGAGGAGAAGTATGACTAGAGTATTTATTGAGCTTGAATTTGAAGCAAATGAAGTTTCAGAGGCAGATGTTTACAACTATCTCAAGGAACTGATGTTCAACGAACAATTAGTTTGGCATGAGGAGGACGACTAGATGCTGAGTCTTAACCAACAACTAACAGTAGGCCAACGCCTACAGAAATGCGTGAGTGATATCACTAGTGTAGATATCTATGTACCACTAGCGGGTGTGCTGATGTTGGGGACTAGTTCTGTAGTTCCCGAGCCATTGCCTTTTACTGCGTGTACCAATGGTAGAGATGTTGTCTACGGTGAGGAGTTTATCTCAGCAATGAGCGATGCAGAGTATCGATTTCTGATACTGCATGAGAACTATCACAAGCTAGGTAAGCACTTATTCCTACTAGATCATCTATTCAGAATGGACGCGAAGGCGGCAGGTATTGCTTGCGACCACTGGATCAATCTACAGCTTATCGCAGAGAACGAGTGGATCATGGCTAACGTACCCAATGCACGTATGCGGTGGCCTGATGGGTTCGCAGTCATGCCCAAACACGGCTACGCAGATCCGCAGTACAAGGGTTGGGACATACCCAAGATCTTTTGGGACATACGCAAGCAACAAGAAGAAGGCGGGGGCGCTGGCGATGGCGAGGGTGAAGGAGCTGAAGGCGGTTTCGATACCCACGACCACGAAGGTGCTCAAGAACTAGATTCTGTAGAGAAAGAGGAGATCGCACGAGAACTAGAGAGTGCGATACGGCAGGGTATGATGACCGCAGGAAAGCTGGGGTGTCAGAGTAACCGAGCACTACAGGAACTAGTTACGCCCAAGGTCCCTTGGGAGAAGGTAGCGCAGGACTGGACTCGGCAAGTGATGGCGGGTAAGGACTTCTGTACTTGGGCCAAGCCCAATCGCAGACACTTAGGCCAAGGCGTGTATATGCCGACTAGTCTCAGCGAGAGGTTAGACGAACTAGTCTTGGCTCCTGATATGTCTGGGTCGTGCTACCACTTACTAGGTCAGTGGCTCAGTGAGTTCAAGAAGATATTGATGACACTACGCCCGACAAAGCTACACATTGTGTGGTGGGACACCGAGGTCGCAGGACATCAGACGTTCTTGCAAGACGAGCTAGACAATGTAGANCTGNTAATGCNACAGATCAANCCCAAAGGTGCGGGTGGTACTGATGTACGTTGTGTGCCCACTTACCTACAAGCTAAGGGTATCAGACCCACAGCTTGTGCGGTCCTGACGGACGGTGATCTGTACGGTGGCTGGGGGAACTGGGACTGCCCCGTGTTGTGGTGCATCGCAGGTAACCCGAAAGCCAGACCCACAATCGGTAAGTCGGTTCACATTGAGGGCTAGGGAATTTCCCTAGTTAGTATTTGAAACACACTAAACAACGGAGGATGTACGGTGAACAAGTTGATTATATTTTTGGGGATTCTGGTGACATTTCTTATTGTCAGCAACATGGATTACCAAAACGAATTGGTAGCTGAACAAGCGTACAAGCGTGACGTATGCAAGGGCATCTACCCTAACTACAAAAACTTAAAACTAGACTGTAAGGAGAACTAGTATGGCAACACATTTACTGAAATGGAGTATGGGCAACGATTTGAGTCGGAGATTCAATTCATTCACGGGTATGCAAGAGATGTATGAGGGTATTAAACCGATCCATGAAAGAGGTAGGCTTGGTAAGTCGAGAAACATACGTCCTATTTTTAAGCGTAGCAACAAGATACACAAGATACGCAAAGTAGACGAGAACACCTACGTGCTCCTTGATGGGGGGCTTGGTGATCGGCATGGGTGGTTCTACAACACAGCAGAGAGGGAGATTCCAGAACTAGATTTTACCAAAGAGATGATAGATGAAATGGTGTTCCTTGCTCCTATCGTTTGGCGGTATGATCCCGAGCGTAACGTAGAGTCGGTAGGTATTCGATACCACTCTGTCGAGCATTACGTTAACTGGCGAACCGCTACGCTACGTTGGTGCGTACCTGATCCGCTACGTGTGAGCGAGTCTCGACAAGGCAAACTGTACGTAGATGTGGGCGTGGCAACTGATGATTACCCCAATGTTGTTCACAAGAAACCTTTTGAGTCCATCTATATACCAAGACCCAAAGAGCACTCAAAGGGTTCAAGAGATTCGATGACGCTTGTGTTCGAGCGTACCAGAACTAGTGGTAGTTTCCCGACACAGAAAGAGTACGATGCGCTCAAGTACGTGAGTGGGGGCGGGACAGAGATTGCGACACGTAAGCGCACAGATATNGAAAGAAAGAAAAAGTACAAAGATGCGATTGAAAACTACTGGCAGTATCTAGTGACCTACGCACCTTTTGTGTCTGATGATTGGAAGGTATGTCGAGAGTACGTGACAGATCTCGTAGAATATATCAAAGGAGATCGAGATTCTTATGGACATTTCGATTCGGCATTGCACATATACAATCAAGAAAAGGCTACCGATGTTGTTACTAATACTAGTAATGAACATAGGCTGGCTCTCTTGTACTTTTTCATGGAGCGCAACTCTTTGTTACGCAGAGTGAAGAACATGGCTTACGATGCTGACAAGAAGCAAGCGCAGAAGATACGGTCTCAGTTCAATCGTTTTATGAACGAGTGGCTTGGACTCAACTACTTGGTCGAGGAAGTTGTCGGCCAACCAAAATGATACTAGGGAATTTCCCTAACTAGTATTTGAACTAACGGGTTTAGGTACGTCTTAAACCCACAACAAAGGATGACTAAAATGCAAAAAGTATATTGCGAGTACAACAATAGGATGTGGAGTTTGTATTCACCCAAAGATGATGAGTGCTTTACGATGACTCCAGAAGATGCGAGGACTGCACCGAATTGGACTGCTATGATTCAACGATTCTGGGATTGGACCTTAGGTAGTGATGGTATAACTCGCCTCGGGCGTAATGAGGACATAAACCCTTGGAGGCAAGAGGTGCAGGGAATCAGAACCACATCCGATGCTTGGACCTCTTACGTACCATTACCTGCACTAGTTTTTCAGGTGTTGAGAGACCCTGTGTTCTCGGATGCAAAAGTGAGTATGAGTAAAAATATGTCAAGTATGCTTATACACTTTAGCGGACCCTACGCATCTGCACGTTTAGAGATAGCAAGACATTTAGATTCCGATAAACAATACCTTGGCTTATACACTCCGAACATACAGAAGGAACGTGCCCCTCATAACGTACATGTTTTCAAGACTATGGATGAGAGTAAGATACTTCATACTCTACGCAGAAGGGTTGTACCAAATACGTTTGAAAAAGTAGTGGCCCATACTTTCCGAAGTGCATCATCAGAAGCAGACTCGTTTAAATACGAGCATAACGATCAAGTAGATAGACTAAAACGTGATATCCAGAAGCACATAGACTTTGAGCATGGTATGCGTTCTATCGAGAAGATAGACGGCAAATACTACATGCCTGTCACCGAGGCTTGGTACAAGGACTTCAAGGCGTTGACAGATTATGAAGCTGATCGTAAAGGCATAGCTTCGGGTAATAAGTTTACTGTTGTATACATCGAAAACGAAACTAGATTACACGTTGCTGATGTATCGCAGTCAAAGGATTACTCTTACGCAGAGATAGACAAACACTTTGTGTACGGAGAAGAAAACTTCCCTACTGAACTGGCGCAGAAAATGTCGATACTACAAATGGTGTCTGACCAAGAACTAAAAGCAGGGCAAGTCGGTACAGGTTTTAAAATCAATCCACATCTTTTTTACCTATATAACTAGACAAGCACAACCCATAGTGATAGGGTTTAACTTCGTTACGTAGGAGTTACGAATATTACTATGGGTTTGTCTACCTATTATCGTGTATACGCTGATCCGAAAAAGGATTGCATAACTGTTGACAATTTAGATTGTAGTCCAATAGTTACCAAAGAATACCCATCATTCGATTCCCTACCTAAAAACATACGAGAAAGTATTTCTGTCTTATCTCTCAACGAGGGTGAAAAGATAGAGGGACTAGGTTATAAATTAGCAGACAATTTATTTTATATTGTCAGTCCTTAGGGGGGCATGTTGAACAGGCTTGGTGAAGTCTGCGAGTGTTGATGCGTCCCCCCTGAAGTATTTAGCGCATCAGCACATTCACCACATCTCGCCCGCTGATCCTGTTCGGGGAGTGGTGGCCTCGAAGCCAAAGGTAGTATGCCAAGTCGCGGGCGAAGGGTTTTTGCAAGTTTTCCCTATTCATGGAGGCTTAATATTACCAACCACCACATTGAAACTAGGGATTTTCCCTAGTGAGGTTTTGAATGGGGGTATGCCGCTTTAGTAATAGGGCGGCTCCATCAGATGCTCGAAACATGCCATGCTTGTTGCCCTGCCCCTGCCGCAAGTTGATACCAGTGGTCACACTTTGAAGTGTGGTTACAGTTTAGTAGCACTTAGCTCTTAGGGAGACAGATGAAGAAACATTATTGCGAAATATGTGGGGAGCAAAACCCCGAAAAGTTTACAGGACGAAGTAAAAACTATTGCGGTGAGTGCCGTTCAAAACTAGGAAGAGAGACTAGGTTTAAAGAATATGCACAAGGCCATGCGGATCAAAAGCTGTTCAATACATATTGGAGGAGGGTTGTAAGTGAGTAAACAACTGTGGCAAAGAGCCTACCATCTTGGGAGGTTTGCATTTCGGGATGAAAAAGCAGCTTACATGTCAGCTAACAATGAAGGGCTGGTAGAAGAAATGCATGTTGCAAGAGACTGTTGGGTGAGAGGGAATACTAATTGGGAAGACACTGACTTTATTAGTCGCTGTCAAAGAGTTTATCGACAGACATTGTACGACAATATCAATAACGAAGAGGGTTTATATGAATAAGAAGTTATTAGGCGCATTGTTGTTGGGTACTAGTTTACAAGTTAACGCTGAGTGCTTCCCGGTAACGGAGGTGATAAAGGTAGTGGACGGTGACACCGTGGACGTTCAGATACGAGTCAAACCACTCGATCTCGATTTACTGGCTAACATGCGGATACGCATGGAGGGCATCAACGCATGGGAGAGTAGAACTTCTAACGCAGAAGAAAAGGTCAAAGGGCTGGCGGCTAAAGCTAGGTTGTCAGAACTAGTATTGGCACCGCTTACTGTATGCCTGTCCGGTAAGGGCAAGTTCGGACGTTGGATCGGCACTTTGTTTAACGGTGAGACTAACATCAACGAGCAGTTGGTCGAGGAAGGCCACGCACATTGGTACGATGGCGGCAAGCGTAAAGAGTTCAAGTGAAAGTTAATATAACCGTAGAGCTAGATACAGTAGAGCCAGATGACAGAGAGCTTCTGGATAGGCTGATGGAGTTTTTTGAAACGAGAGGAGAAATCTTGCATGACACCCGAAGCAAAGGTGAAGAAGAAAGTTGTTGAACAACTCAAAAAGCTAGGTGCTTACTACTTCTACCCCATGACTCATGGATACGGAAAGAGTGGTGTGCCAGACATAGTGGGGTGCTTTGAAAGTAAATTCTTTGGTATTGAGTGTAAAGCCAAGGGCAACAAGCCTACCCCTCTTCAGCAGAAGAACTTACAGGACATAACCAAGAGTGGTGGCATAGCTATGGTCGTTGATGAGAAGAACATAGATCAAGTGATTCCAGTGCTAACCAAGGGATTTGCGGCACAGTTGGAACTAGAACTGTGAAAGATAACGTAAACCACCCCCCACACTACACAGTCGGAGACATCGAGTGCATTGATGCTATCAAGGCATCCATGAGCCAAGCAGAGTTTGAAGGCTATTTAAAAGGTGCGGTGCTGAAATATTTATGGAGGTTTAGGTATAAGGGCAAAGCCATAGAGGACATTGATAAAGGGATTTGGTACATGACGAGACTAAGAGAGGAATTATATGAAAATACGGAAAAATGTAAGTGAAAAATATCTTAACAGACAGGTAAGAAATCTCTATCAAGCTATAAATACCATAGGCAACAATAGTGACGTTAATGATTGGGAAGATGATTATTTGGCTATGGAGTTACTTGAAATATTGAAAGTGCTTGTTGAGAGAAAAAAATTTACTAAAGCTGAACGAATAGCTAATGAGCAAAATAAGCGGTTTTTTCTGTCTCAAGTTCTTATGGATGCACTTTACCCACTTCTATTTGAAGACTCCGAATACGATCCGTCTGATAAAAAGGGAACGAGATGAACCTTATAACGATTGACTTTGAGACATACTACGACCAAGAGTATTCGCTCTCAAAACTGACCACTGAAGAGTACGTCCGAGATACTAGATTTGAAGTCATTGGCGTAGCGATCAAAGTTAACAACGAAGCCGTAGAGTGGGCGAGTGGTACAAACAAACAAATGGCGGCATACCTAAATGAGTTTGATTGGAGCAACAGTATGGTGCTTGCTCATAACACTATGTTTGATGGGGCTATCCTTAGTTGGCGATACGGTATTAAACCTAAAGCGTGGGCTGACACTTTATGTATGGCTAGGGCGGTGCATGGTACAAACGCAGGGGGGTCACTAAAAGCTCTGTCAGAGAGATACAGACTAGGAGCGAAGGGCACAGAAGTCATAGCTGCAAAGGGTATGAACAGAGATGACTTTAGTAGTGACCAGTTAAGTAAGTACGGAGACTACTGCATAAATGATGTGGAGTTGACCTATAAATTATTCAGAATTATGGGCAAAGGTTTTCCTAAACAAGAACTTAAAGTTATAGACCTGACCCTACGTATGTTTGTAGAACCAGAACTAGATTTGGATTTAGGATTACTAGAAGTTCATCTGGATGATACTAAAGAGAATAAGGATAGGTTGCTAGAAGAAGCCGGAGTAAGTAAGGACGACTTGATGAGCAACTTAAAGTTTGCAGAACTACTTACTGAACTTGGGGTAGAACCTCCCACTAAGGTAAGCCCCACCACAGGCAAGGAAACTCTAGCTCTTGCTAAGACCGATGAAGGATTTAAAGCGTTAGAAACTCATGAAGATGTACGAGTGCAAAGTTTGGTAACTGCCAGACTAGGTAACAAGAGTACGTTGGAAGAAACCCGCACTCAAAGGTTCATTGATATAGCCAAACGAGGACTACTCCCTGTACCTATTCAGTATTATGCCGCGCACACAGGGCGTTGGGGCGGTGCTGACAAGATCAACATACAGAATCTACCGAGCCGTGGGCCTAACGGAAAGAAGTTGAAGAACAGTATCATTGCGCCCGAAGGATACATGATAATTGATGCAGACTCAGCGCAGATAGAAGCGAGGGTACTTGCGTGGTTAGCAGAACAAGATGACCTAGTTGAAGCATTTGCAAAGGGCGAAGATGTATATAAGAAGATGGCTTCTGATATCTATGATATAGATGAAGATAAGGTGACAAAAGATCAAAGGTTCGTTGGTAAGACCACCATACTCGGTGCAGGGTACGGCATGGGGGCGGTCAGGTTCAAAGCTCAGTTACAGCTTTCTGGATTTGACATGGAGTTAAAAGAGGCTAGACGGGTCATAAAGATATACAGGGATACTAACTGGAAGATAAATCACTTGTGGCGTGAAGCTCAAAACTTATTGACAGAACTAACTAAAAAGAATTGTAGACAAACTAGTCTGGGTAAAGAAGGTGTATTAGATATAGTGGCAGCAGAAAAAGGTGTCAGGTTACCTTCAGGTTTGTTACTTAGATACGAAGATCTATCTTTCGAGGACAACGAAGAGGGTGTACAGTTTACTTATAAAGTTAGAAACGGACGCAATAAGATATATGGCGGTAAAGTAGTAGAGAACGTATGCCAAGCAATAGCACGTTGTATTATTGCAGAGCAGATGTTAAAAATAACAAAGAGGTATCGTGTTGTGATGACTGTTCACGACTCGATTGTTTGCTGTGTACCCGAGACAGAGGTTTCGGATGCACAGGCGTACATTGAGAAATGTATGCGATGGACTCCTGATTGGGCAGAAGGATTACCGATTGATTGTGAGTCAGGCGTAGGAAGAAGTTATGGAGAATGCGAGTAGTATTGTTCCTTGGTCTTTCAGTAAGGCCAAAGCGTTTGAACAATGTCCCAAGCAGTTTTATCACATGAAAGTGCTAAAGCAGTATGCGGACAAAGAGACTGAAGCCATGCGGTATGGCACACTTATGCACGAAGCGGCTGAAAAGTACGTGCGTGACAAAGAGCCATTGCCCAAGTCCTTTGAGTATGTAAAACCTGCACTAGATTCTCTACTGTCTAAACGAGGTGAAAAGCTCTGCGAGTTCAAGATGGGGCTAACAGAAGGATTAGATCCTTGCGGTTTTTATGCCGATGACGTTTGGTGGCGAGGGATAGCTGACTTAGTAATACTCGACACAGATAGCCACATTGCATGGGTGGTTGATTATAAGACAGGTAAGTCAACTAGGTATGCAGACAAAGGGCAACTAGAACTCATGGCGCTTGCCACTTTTAAACACTTCCCAGCTATCAAAGAAGTACGTGCTGGACTGTTGTTTGTAGTATGTAACGAATTAATTAAAGATAAGTATAAACAGACGGACCAGACATTGTTGTGGGCTAAATGGACAGATTCTTTTTCTCTGATGCAGGAAGCACTAGAGAACGATGTTTGGAACCCTAAACCTAGTGGGTTGTGCAAGAATCATTGCGCGGTCCTTGAATGTGCTCATAACGGGAGGAACTAATGCCTAAACTAATTAAGAAAAAACCACGACCTTACAAAAAGGAATACCAACAACAAAAAGCAAGAGGTGAACATGCGGATCGTATGGAACGCCAAAGAGCGAGGCGTAAGATTGATAAGACAGGCGTGGACAAGAACAAAAACGGAAAAGCCGACAAGAGAGAAGGTAAAGACGTTTCCCATAAGAAAGCACTTAGCAAAGGCGGCAGTAACAAAGACGGAGTACGTATAGAGAGTAAAAGTAAGAACCGTAGCCGTAATTACCAAAAGAAGAAGTAGTATGCGTATTGTAAAAGACAGGGCAGTGCTTCTTAGATTACGTGACCCAGAGAAAGTTACTAGCATAATACCTAAAAGTAAGGAGCTTGAGGACAATCGAGTTCTAGTTAATTGGGGGCTGGATGAGGTACACGTATTAAAAAATCTAAAGATAAACGTGCCCTCCCCAATCGAATCTAAGTACAAGTGGACGGGCAAACTAAAACCCTTTGACCACCAGAAGACCACCTCTGCATTTTTAACTCTTAACAAACGTGCTTTTTGCTTCAATGAGCAAGGCACAGGTAAGACCGCTAGTGCTATCTGGGCCAGTGATTATCTTATGAAAGAGGGCAAAATAAACAGAGTGCTTGTGATATGTCCTTTGTCTATCATGGATAGTGCTTGGAGAGCAGACTTATTTACGTTTGCCATGCACCGCACAGTAGACATAGCCTACGGTTCATCAGAGAAACGCAAAAAGATCATCAACCAAGGCGCTGAATACGTCATCATTAATTATGATGGTGTAGAGATAGTAGCCGATGAGATAGCCAACGGTGGGTTCGACCTAATCATAGCTGACGAGGCCACACATTATAAGAATCCACAGACCCGCAGGTGGAAGATGTTAAATAAACTAGTTGCTCCAAACACTTGGCTTTGGATGATGACCGGAACTCCTGCGGCACAGTCTCCTCTGGATGCTTACGGACTAGCCAAACTAGTTAACCCTGACGGAGTGCCTAAGTTCTTTAGCTCTTTCAGAGACAAAGTGATGATAAAGATCACGCAGTTTAAATGGCTACCAAAAGAAGATGCCGTAGACACGGTACACAAAGCGTTACAACCTGCGATACGGTTTACCAAAGATCAGTGTTTGGACTTGCCCGATCTTGTGTACACTAAACGTGTCGTAGAGATGACCAAACAACAGAAGAAATATTATGACCAGTTAAAAAGATTCATGGTTATGCAGACAACTGACGAGCAAATAACCGCCCCGAATGCCGCTGTCAACATGAATAAGCTGTTACAAGTATCGGCAGGAGCAATTTATACCGAGGACGGTGAGGCTTTAGAGTTTGATATAAAGCACAAGTATAAAGCTTTGAAAGAAGTGATTGATGAGTCAAGCCAGAAAATACTTATCTTTGTGCCGTTCAGACATACAATAGATATTATATCTGACAAGCTAGAAAAAGACGGAATAACCACAGATATAATTCGTGGAGATGTTTCTGTATCTAAACGCACAGAAATATTTAAACGGTTTCAAGAACAAGATGACCCTAGAGTGTTGATTATTCAGCCACAATCTGCGGCTCACGGTGTAACACTAACCGCTGCCAACACTATTGTGTGGTGGGGACCAACTAGTTCTCTGGAGACTTATGCACAGGCCAACGCCAGAATCCATAGATCAGGACAAACTCACAAGTGTACGGTGGTACAATTACAAAGTTCACCGATAGAAGGTAGAGTTTACTCACTACTAAATAACAGAATAAATATTCACTCACAAATACTAGAATTATATAACGAATTGCTTGACTAGCTAACGAAAAGAGAGTAGATTCGTTCTACCCAGTGATTTTACTGGTGCGTAAGGAGAACAAAATGGAAGCAGTAAATCAAGAGAGAGATATCTCTCCTGCAAGGCTGACGCAACTCTGCAACGTCTTTATCAAGATAAGAGCAGAAATATCACGGCTCAAAGCAGCACATGAAATAGAAGTCAAAAAGTTAGAAGCCCAGAAAGATAAAGTGGCAAAAGCTCTGGATGAATATTGTGTGTCGCAAGGGGTTAAAAGTGTTAAGACTGACGGTGGGCATACTTTCTATAGAAAGGTGAACACTCGTTATTTTGTTCCTGAAGGTAAGTGGGACGAGTTCTTTAAGTATTGTGCTGAGAATAATCTTCCAGAGCTTATACAGAAAAGGACCAGTGCTACTAACCTAAGAGAATACTTAGAAGATCCTGATAATAAGGACGTTGTGATCCCTGCCTTGCAAGCCGACTCAAACTATACACTCAGTGTTAGAAAAGCAAAGGGAACATAATAATGGCTAGTTATTCAAACGTGCAAGAAGTAGCAAAGTATTTTGGTATCTCAGAATCTACTGTAAGACTCTGGGTTAAGAAAGGTACTATTGCTAGAGATTGTTACATAAAAGCAGACTTAACTTATAGGTTTGACATACCTGCTATCGAGAGGCATTTGAGAGGGGGTAAGTTTGAAGAAGATAAGTCTGAAGAAGATAAATCTTGGCAGGAAGAACTTGCTGAGAAAGATACAGAGATTAGTCTGGATGATGATTTCTAAATGAGACTTAGCATACGGGACAATAACTTTAGTGCAGATGACAGTGCGTTAGGTAGAACGATAGAGGCGGTTATTATTAATGCGGCTTCTGTATCTAGGTCTTACTACCAAGCTGAATATGATGCTAACAAAGTACAAAAACCTATATGCTGGTCTACGGACACGCAACAACCCGCTTCAGGTGTATTACCTGAAAACAAACAGTCAGCACGATGTTTGGACTGTCAGCACAATATTCGGGGAAGTGAGGGACGGGCGTGTAGATTTTCGCAGAAAATAGCTTTGGCATTTGAAGATAAGCTATGTGAGATATATCAGTTACAAGTACCTGCTAATTCTATTTTTGGTAGGGCGACTAATAACGATATGCCACTACAGGAGTATGCTAGGTTCTTGCAAAAACGAGGAACTTCCGTGTCATCTGTATACACAAAGATTTATTTCGATGAAAGAAGCATAGTGCCCAAGTTGTTCTTTGCGCCTAAACGACCTTTGGATAAAGAAGAAGAGAAACAAGTAGTAGAGATGGTGAATCATGTAGACACCATACGAGCTATAACGACTGACTACTCTGAAGGTTTTAATACAACTAGTTCTGAGGAGAACGAAGAAATGAAATATTTGATACAAAATGTGACGGCTCAATGGCCTAAATTAGATCGCCCTTACCAGTATGTAGAAGGTAAGGGGTCTCAACCCTGTTCAGTAGATGCAGAAGGGGCGGCATATGAGATAGATTTAAACATACCTCACGCTGAAGCCGGAAAGTTACGCAAAGCAATGAAAGCTCATTATGATGAGAAGAAAGCCGAGAACGATAAGAAGAATCCGAAAAACAAATGGCCTGAGTTTGAAGACGGTTATGAGGTTGTTTCAGAGGAGGGCGTGGCAAAAGAGGATCGTATTTATCGTAAGAAGTGCAAACTAAAGGCGAAGTACGATACTCCCACCAAAAAACCTCTTATGTTAAAGGCTAACTTACAGCCATGCGCTGATGACTTTCAGTTGACTACTGGTAGTCTGATTAATATAGAAGTTACCTTCTATGCTTGGGCTAGTAAGGCTATGGGATGTGGTATCTCTTTACGGCCTCAAGCTGTGCAGGTTATCAGGCTTGAACCACGTATGGAAAGAGAGACTAGTTTTACGCCTATGGAAGGTTACGGTTCAGATGAATCGGAAGCAGGTAGCAGTTTTACTGCTGTAACCTCAGAGCCTGTGCAAGCAGAAGCCAGCAATGATGACTTTGAGGAACCTGAAGAACCCAAGAAGATAGTCAAGAAGAAAGGTAATCCCCCAGAAGATAAAGATCTGGAAGACATCGTAGACGATTGGGACTAACCTTTAATATGCAACGGGGTTGGACTGATGTTCAGCCCTAGTTGTGACTGCTTTTTGGGATCACTATGGAAACTAAATTATTTTTAGATAGCGTTCTCTGTGCAGAAGGGGTCTATTGTCTTTTTGCGTCTCACTCAAAACTAAAGAAAAGAAACCAAAGATTCTTTGAAGATAAACAAGAACTAATAGACTACGCACGGGAACTAGATAGCAAAGGTTGGGATACTTTTTTTGCTCTATCATCTTTTCAATCGTCAAAATCTAGGAAACAGGACAACGTAGCAAAGATTCGATCTTTCTTTCTCGATCTGGATTGCGGCCCTAGTAAGGACTTTGAAACACAAGAACAGGCATTGATAGCCTTGAGAAATTTTTGCAAGGAAACAGGGGTGCCGAGACCGACCATGATAAATTCGGGTAGAGGTGTGCATGTATACTGGCCTTTGACGGAGGAGAAAGAACCCGAAGATTGGATGTCTGTAGCGAGAAGCTTTAAAAATAAGCTATCAAAATACAAAATATATGCAGACCCTGCGGTGACTTCTGATACTGCTAGAGTCTTGCGTGTGCCTACAACACACAACCACAAAGCCGACCCCCCTATTCCAGTTAAACCAATAGGCTCTCTTGCACTTGAACCTTTAAAGTTTGACATGTTTGTAGAGATCTTTGGAAGAGATACTAGTACGACAAATAGACCTCTTATGAAGAACGCTGTTATGGATAAACTTATGGGTAACAGAGAGTCTTCTTTTGAAGCTATAAGGGTTAAGACAAAGGCAGGGAAAGGGTGTGAACAACTTAGATTGATAATGACAGATCAGGAGAACACTAGCGAACCCATGTGGAGAGCAGGGCTATCTATTGCTAGGTTTTGTGTAGATGGAGAGAAAGCCGCACACAGGCTATCTGAGAGGCATCCCGAGTACGATGTAGATGAAACGAATCGAAAGTATGACCTCATAAAAGGTCCTTATACCTGCGTAACATTTGACGAAAACAAACCTGATATATGCCCTAATTGTCCTAACTGGGGAAAGATAAAGTCTCCGATTGTACTGGGTAATAGGTATAAAGAAGCTGAAACTAGTAGTGAAGATGAAAATGAACTGCCAAGTTATCCACAACCCTACTTCAGGGGAGCCAACGGGGGTGTATACCATAGGTCCACATCATTAGATGGTGAAGTAGACGAGAAACTTATTTATCATAACGACTTGTACGTAGTTAAAAGAGTGCGTGATCCTGAAGCAGGGGAGAGCGCAGTCATGCGGCTACATCTACCCAAAGATGGTATACGTGAGTTTACAATACCGTTAAGTGCAATCACTTCAAGAGAAGAGTTTAGAAAACATATAGCATCTCAGGGAGTGGCAGTTACCAAAATGGACGAATTGATGACCTATACAACTACATGGATTAACGAACTACAAGCTAACAGTGTAGCTGAGAAAGCACACAGACAGTTTGGTTGGACTGACGGCAGTATGACAACGTTCATACTAGGTAATAAGAAGATAACCGCTGATGCCATAGAGTTTAATCCTCCGTCCGATCAGACCGTGGGTTTGTTTCCTGCGTTTGAACCCAAAGGAACATTAGAAGAATGGAAAGAATTAATGTCTTTTTGGGACAGAGATGGCTTTGAGTTGTATCAATATGTGGTCGGCACGGGGTTCGGTAGTGCGTTGATGGAGATGTTAAACGCTAGTTGCGCGGGTATGCACCTTCACAGCGTAGAGTCGGGCGTAGCAAAGACCACGGCAGTCATAGCCGGATTAGGTATATACGGCAACCCAAATGAGCTACTACTAAATAAAGACGATACCTTTGCAAGTAAGATGAACAGAGGTCAGGTGTACCACAGCATACTATGGGGTGTAGATGAGATAACCAACCTAACTCCATTACAAGCTTCTAATCTAATATACCAATTTGCCGCAGGACAACAACGCAATCGTCTTACATCTAGCGGCAATATAGAGAGGTACAGGGGCGAGCCTTGGAGTCTCCTTGCAAACACCACAGGTAATGCCAGCATCATAGAACGAGTTAGTATGGCAAAAGCTATGAGCAAAGCAGAAGCACAACGTATGTTGGAGTGTTACGTGCCGAACGTAAGACACTTGTTTGATAATGTAAAAGATCCTTATGCGTTTGAGAATGGGGTTAAGTATCAGCAATACGGCACAGCGGCTATACCTTATGTGCAATATATAATGCGAAACAGAGATGAGATACGTGTGTTATTGGAAAAAGTTAAAGAGAATGTGGATAGGATAGGGAAACTAGATACTACAAATCGTTTTTGGTCAGCCCATATAACAGCCACTATCACAGGACTCATGGTGGCTAAACGAGCAGAGTTAATTACCTTTGATACCAAAAAGGTATTTAAGTGGGTGATAGAGACCCTGTTGCCACAAAACAAACGTAATACTGAAACCAGTGATGCTTCTGTATTTGACATAATGAATGACTTCTTTACAGAACACATTAGTAACATTCTGCAAATAGAAAGCACACACGACAATCGCAAGATGCACGATAACGGTTTGGATTCTTTGGTCATACCTGATGCCTTGGCAAGAGGTAAACTAGTAGCTAGGTACGAAACTGATACACAGAAGTTCTATGTCGTTCCAAAGATACTTAAAAGCTGGTGCGGAGATTTGCAGATAAACTATGCTCATTTGTTAAAGCAGATAAAAGAACATTGCGAAGGCAAAAGAGCCAAGGTGAGATTGGGTAAAGGCACTAAGTTAAACTTACCTCCTGCTGATGTTATCGTTATGAAGTTCTCTACGGATGAAGATGAAGAGTCTGGAGATAGTAAGAACCTATGATCTGCACCCTGATGGGGTGAGAATAACTGTAGATTGGGATGCTATGGAGGTAGGGTCTTCCATATTTATACCTTGTATAGACACCACGAAGGCAAAAAAACAGCTTGAATCGGTACTTAATACAAAAAAATGGAGTTATATCTTAGATATAAGGGTAGAAAACAGGCTTTGGGGGGTGCGAGCATGGAGAACTTTGTGATAGGATCTGCTCGACAGTTCAACAATCTGTCGTTCTCCTACGTATACCCCCCTTCACTGGGGGGTTTTTAATTATATTATCTAGTTTTTCTACCTTATACACTTCGTGGAAGATTCTATCAGAAGAAGCCTTTTACCAAAATCTTCCCTTAATCTTCTGTTTCTGCTTCTTTCATAAATTGCACTTGAGTGGCTATGTCGCTACCAAATTTAGGAGGCAGACTAACTCCGTTATAAACGTTGGTTTTGGCATTGTAAAAAGATTTTCTGGATCTTCTTAGTTCTGAAGGAAGTATCATCGCATTAGGATATTTAAGACCTACATCCTTGTTAAATTTTGCTATACGTCTATTTATTTTACTTATCTCTGCCATATCATTTTGACTGTAAGCGTTGTTAAACTGTTTCGTTAATGCGCTTCGTCTAGTTATTATATTTTTAGCTATCTTTCTTCTAGTTAAAGCTTCTTCCGTCCTACGTACATACTCTGCAGGAGCGAAACCAAAAAACTGAAAGATTAACTCGCCTTGAGATACATCCTCATACACAGGGTTACCTGATCTAGTAAGGTAGCCTTCTCTGGCTAAACGCCCTCCGGCTTTAAACATGTTAGAAAATGCAGGGGGTAACATTTTTTCTATACCACGCTCTAAATCTACTTTATTCCCAGTGGGTTTTATTACGTCTTTAAGCCCCTCATAAAAGTCTATGGCTGTACTACCCCCCGGACCAAAAATAGTATCAACTAAAAATCGTTCAGGATCTACGACTGTATTGTATTTATTAGTTTGGAAAAGTAATTCATTAAACTGCGCTCGATTTGTTACATCTACCCCAGACAATGCTACTAACCCACCTTTGTAAAAACCTTCTGTCATAGCCTGTCTTAACTCTTCATCTATATTTTCATCTTCTCCAGATATTAAATCTTGTAAGGCCGCAAAAGCTTTAACAGCCCCGTATATAAAAGTGCTTTGCACTCCCAATACAGCCGCAGTCATAAGCGTATTGCCCATAAACATAGTCGTTGCTTGTCTTTGTACTTCTTTTTTATTGGGAGCGTCAGGTGGTATAAATTTACCAATCATATTGAAGAAATTTTTAAAGAACAGAAAATTCATTTTAAAGCCGTAGGTCTTGTACATAGTAGCTACTCGACCAACATCGCCTTTTGCTATGGGTGCTCCTGTTTCTATAAACGTGCCCCCGTTAGTTTCTGTAGCTGCATACACAGCATCTCTTGCTGCTTGCATCATTTGTTCTTCGGTTAGTTTGGCGTTCTTTTTGCCTTTTCTAAGCTTATCCAACTCTAATTGGTAAAAAGCTACCATGCTAACCTGTCTGTTAAACCTGTCTGCGCTGTTAAAAACTGTAGCTCCAAGACCCATAAAATTACGCCAAAGTTCTTGGGGTTTTCCTGTAGTTCCATCGATGGGTCTACCGCTTTCATCTAATCCCATAGCATCAGCAAAGAAAGTTCTGTTAAGTTGGTTGCCGTCTACTGCTACTTTTACTAGTGGGGCTAAGTCTTCTAGTTTTTTTATCTTTGAAGGACTTAATCCTTTTTTATGCTTTTCTTTTACTGCATATACTTCGTTATTATTAGCGTCCAGCGTTACATCAAAGTAAGTATCTATACCTGCTTCAGGTATTTTAGAATCACCGAAATCAAATGAAGTCAACACTAGTCCAGAAGCGTCATGTAGTACCGCTTTAGTGGCATTCTTCCATCCGTACTTAGCCGCTAAAGCTGGATAAACTATAAAAGGCACCTGAAATGTCTGTACCGCTGCGGAGGACACGTTATATGAAATAGTTTGTAAAAATGCAAATTGATTTAATAATGTCGCAGCGCGAGTCAGAAACCCCGAAGGAGGATTATACCCACCTCGTGCGTCTCTAATTAGTCTTTGCTTAAACAATCCAAACTTGCTTTGAGTTACATCTCTATCAGCACTATATTTTAGATTACCTATATCAGTTTCTATATTTCTAAGTTTTCGTGCGTATTCTATACGTGTGGACTGCCTTGCTATGTCGTAGGCTTTTCTATTGAAGGCGTACTTAGCGTCTATTATATACCCCGGTGTGCCCTTTCTTGCTTGAAATGCTTGAGCAAATGAAGTCTCAGGCAACGTCTGCAAATACAACTGCATGATGTTTTCTTTTAGAGTCTCAGTTTCGTCAGTTTTAGGTAACTCATCAACTTTATTTAATATTTTAGTCATTGTTGAGTTAGCGGGGCTATTATCTTCAAAAGATTTACTATCAAACTCTCCTTCAAAATACTGTGGCCCTGCTACCCCACTACCCTTAAAAGGGTTTTTAGTTGAGTCAACATTGGCTTTATCTGCTTTTAATTGTTTAACTAGTCTTTTAGCTTGGGCTTCAGTGTCCACCATTACCATAGCTACGGGGTCCTTACCCTCTGCTTCTCGTTGCATAGAGTGCCAAACCACTTTATATTTACCTTCTCTCGCTAACGGAAAGTATACGTCTAACAACTTTCTATCAAACAATTTACTCATTAAATCTTTTTTGATTTCTAAAGCAGTATCTTTACCTAAAACAGCATCTAAATTTCCGTTAATAGATTTCTCAGCATCTAAATATTGTTGTCTGTAAAAGTCACGCATCTCGGTATACACTTTCATACCGTTAAGATTGCCAGCCCTTAATTTACTTAGTTCGTTTACGTACCTACGTTGTTTATTCCATATGTACATTTTGTCAACGGTCTTTACGATATCTTTCCCTGCAGCGTCTTTACCTTCTGTTATCGTTATTTCAGTCGGGTCATTTGCATAGGCAGCGAGAGCTTGGTCTTTTGAGAACAAAGGGTCAACTCCAGTTATGGTAGCTCCAAAATTAATATCGTATATGAGTCTGTCTAATAGACGCTTACCTTTATATCCTACTTTGCTGTACCATTTACTGTGCTCTGCATTTATCTTTTTTATTCGTTTATCTTTTTTATCTAAAGCACCTCTTTGTTCTAATAAAGTTTCAAACAATTCTCTTGCTTTTAATGCTACGTCTTCCCCAAAAAACCTACCCATGTAAGCCGCGTCTGCGCTGTCTACAAACCACATTAACAGGTCAAACACTTGGTCACTTGAAGATTTTGCTAGTTCCCTTAACCTATCTCTAATGCTTGCTTGGGTAATGCCTTTGTTGTTTATTAGCTGATCTTGAATACTTTCTAAGTTATCCACTATCTTCTCGGGGTCAGCGGCTAACTCGGTGGCGTTTCTGCTTTCTGGGGCTGGAGCTAATATGGCACTGGCTAAACGTCCTACGTTAGACAGAATAGTTTCTGAAGCATCTACTTCTGGATCTAACTTTATGGCCTTTATATTTACCTTCGTTAAGACAGAATTTAACATTCTAAATACTTGATTCTTAAACTTGGTAAACGCACTGGATGCGCTGTTCTTGGGGTATAGGCCAGCCAGTTTGCTTCTAAACTCCATATTACTAAAGGCTTCAGCTACAAACTCATCTAAACTTGAGGTGCCGTAGGTGGTGTCTAACAGACCACGAGTTTCTTCAAACAACTTTTTCAGTGCTTTGGTAACAGGATTAGACTTATTTCCCAGTGTCGCACTGGTTAGCGCATGAGTAAGTTCGTGCAGTAATACGTGAGTATTTAACCCTCGTTCAGAATCTAGTTTTACAGTGTTAGTCTTAGGATCAAACAACCCGGCTACACTTACTCCAGCCTCATTCTTCAGGTTGCTTACTATTTCAACTTTTGTATTACCCAGTTTTGCGGGAAAAGTTTCAGCGATAGCCTGTATAAATTTAAAATAATCTTTACTGTCTTTGGATACGTTATCGGCATACCCTTCTAACAACCCCAGTGCTAATCGCAGATCTCCTTGCCGCAACGCTTGTATTATTCTCGGGTTCAATGTTGCATTTAATGCAGAAACTAGATTTGCAGGGAGGGCTAAAGTAGCAGGGACGATAGTAATATCGCCAACACCTGTGGATATTGCGTCTCCTAAAACAAGTTTACGTTCAGGACCAAGTGGTGTTGGGGCTTTTTTAAGTTCAGGAGGAGGTATGTAAGCTACAAATGGTTTGCCTCCCGGTGTTCCACCATAAGGAACTCTAGTTTTTTTAGGTCCAAGGGCGGCTTCTTCTGCTTCACTTATTCTTTTTTCTATTTTTCTGGACGTAGGACGTAAATTCTTTTTTATAGCTCTAACTCTTTTTTTAGCTTCAAGTATGGCTTTAAGAGCAGCTTTTACTTCTTCTTTATCTACGTCTGCATTTTCTCTAAAAGCTTCTATTCTTTTTCGTTCAGCTTCTAAGGCAGCTAGTAATTTTTTATCGTCTACCGTTAATGCTTCTCTTCGTTCTGTAACGGGACCATCGGCTAAATCTGCTGCGCTCATCACATAGCCTTCCCCTTGAATTAACGAGCGCACTATGTTTGTAGGATCTTTTCTGTCCTTGCCCTTGTATGCAAAATAACTTTTTAGTTTAGAACTACTTTCGGCTTTTTCTGCTAGGGTGCCTCTTTGTAGTCTTGCTTTGTAATTTGCTTTAAGACTTTCGTATTTATCTACCGTTGATTTATTAAAATTTTCTCGTACCCAAGCATCTGCTTCTGTGGCGTTCCTACCACCTGTTTTATTAAACAAAGCATTTTCTTCGTCAGTTAAACTCCTACTTCTGGTAAATTCCGGTGCGTCTGTAGCCACATCAAAAGCTAAAAAAGCTAAACCGTCCTCTACTCTCTCCATACCTGCAAAATAGTTTCTTGCCTTTTCTTCATTCCCCTTTTTTGTTTTTTTACTTATCTGTGTTTTTAGTAGATTAGTTGCAGCTACTCTATCTGAATCTGTTGCAAAATCTTTTTCTGTAGTTTTTTTCAAAAGCGGAGCCGGAGTAGCTAAACCCGCTTTTTTATCAGCTTCTACTTTTGCAAGATCTTTTTTTGACTGTTTTATTTGTTGTTCAGTTTCCTGAATTATCATCCTTTTTTCTTTTAAGGATGTCCCCTCTGGGAATTTTATGTTTCCCGCAACGTCTGTCTCAAAATCAAGCCCCTCTTCATACTTCTTTTTCTCTATATCTGACAGGGCAATTTCAGACTTTCGTTTTCCAGCAATACGAGATGCTTCTGCAAAGTCTGCTGCTGCCTTACCTTCAACAGGTTCTTGTGCTTTTTCGAGCACCTCAGTTATCTTTTTAGGAGCAGTTTCTTTTCGTGCAAAATCAAGCTCCATTTGAGCAGGATCTATTTCTGTACCGCTTTTTCCTGTATCTGGTTCTACAGTTTTCTGTTTTATTTCACCGGGAGGGGTTAACTCAAAATCATCTTTTTTATCTACACCGACTAGTTTTTCTACCTTACCCTGAAGTGTTGCTCTCTGTTTGTCAGTTAAATTTTTAGAGAGATCTGAAGCTAGAAACTCTTGTGTTAATTTAATATTTCTTTCTTTTACTGCGACACTAGAATTCTCTTTCAATCCAGCGTTTAAACCTCTATTTAAGCTCTTTCGTTTTTTATCTAACTCTGCGCCAACAAGAGGGGCAGTAGTAGAAGGAGCATCGGTAGGAGGAGCATCAGTAGTATCAACTTGTTCTTCTGTACCCACCTTAGGATCAGCGACAGTTTCACCAGTAGCCACAGCATCAGCACCAGTATCAGCACCAGTAGCTGTCTTTGCCTTTTTTTCTCGCTCAGATATTTCACCAGCTAAGTCAAAATACCTTTTTTCCTCTTCTGCTGTAAAATCAGAAAAAGATTTAGTATTGTTTTCAGTAAGTTCATCTAGCTCTCTGTTGAGTTCTTCATCGGTTTTACTACTAAGATCAGTTACCTCTTCTTGGCCTTCTTCCTCAACTTCTTCTTCACCACTTTTTCCCACTTCTTGATCGTCTGTTCTCTCAGCTTTTTCCTCAGGTCCTTCTCGGCCTTCTGTAACTGTGTCCTCAACTTCTTCTTCACCTGTTACCTCTGCCAACTGTTCATTGGTAATTTTGGCTGCAGCCTCTCGTTCTTTTTCCTCTGCTCTTTGTCGTTCTCTTTCTGCATCTATTTCTTCAGCAGACGCTGCATCTACCGCGTCTTCGTCTAACATATCTTTTTCTATTTCGGCATCTAACAGATTTCTCTCTTCTTCCGACATTCTGGCTAGTCGCGCATCTTCATCTATACCCGCCTCATATCGAGATCTATCCAGACCTAAGGCTCCTGTGGTAACACCAATAGCTCTCACCCACTAAGGCTGCGGCTGCGGCTGTTTCTATAACTTCATCTACAAATTCATCACTGTTTAAACTCTGTAGCCCTCCTGCTTGGACCTTTTCTAGCACTAACTGCCCTACTTCAGTAGGCACTTCTGACACTGTACCTTTACCTATACTCTTAATCCCCCTAGTAAAAAGACCCCCATCTTTTTTAATTAGTCTGTTTAAAATGTCAGTAGCCCCTCTTAACTGAAATCTTTCAGCAAGAGCATCAAAAGCAGATTGAGGNATAGCAGTTAAAAAAGCCGCGCCTTCGCTCATTTCTGTTCTTAATCCTTGGTCTATGGCTTCTTTCTGTGCTTCTCTGTTACCACCATAAAAGAAAGGTATTTGAGATCCTGCCGCTGTAGCGAGTCCAGCTATACCAGCACTTACGCCTAGAACAGGAGCAGCTTTTGCACCAAGAATTGCGGCACCAATACTAGTTGCGGTAAGTGGTAAAGTTTGTCCTATGGTCTGTGCTGCCCAACTTCTAAAACTACCCACATCTTCTACATCATCTAATGTAAGCATGGCTGCTTGTATTTTATCTAACTCTGTTTGGTTAGATTGTTGGACCTCTAACCCGTAGTCTACAAGACTTTGTATGCCCAGTGTTTTACCTGCCCCTTCTAAGGCAGATCCAAACATTAGATCTCCATACTCCTTACCGGACTTTAGCCCCCGTTCAAAAGCGTTCAACTCATCTTCATCTGTAGCAGGGAGACTAGCAGGGGTAGATGTAAGTGTAGGTTCTTCGAGACGTTCTGTAGGTTGAGTACCAAAAGGTTGTACCACTGAAGCTTGCGTTCTTACTTCAGGTTCAGGATCAGGTACTATTTCAGGTCTTCTTCGGGGTCTTCTTTCAGGTTCAGGTTCAGGTTTAGGCTTACCTAATATAGCATTGACTTCGTTTGCAAATTCTCTGTCACCAGCACGTTTTCGTAGAAAGGCTGTGCTTACTTCATTGAAGTCTGGAGAATCTTCATTATTCTCTAACCAATCCAGCCACTGCTCTGCTTCTGACATGACAGTTAAGGCTCAAAGCCTAGACTAGGTGCTACTTTTGTTATGGCACTATTTACAGACTCGGATGTTCTCTGTACTTGTTTCAAAAGATCTTCCAATCTTTTTCTCTCTTCCTCTTGGCCTACACCAAGATTTTGTGTTATTTGATCTCGTATAGCAGCAACTTGATCGTTGAGGACTTTTGAATAGTTAAACAATGCGTCATACACAGAATCTGCCCTTTCATCCCTAGCTTTGATTCTTGCTATTTTATTTGTTTCTTTGGCTATTTCGTTTGCAGCTTTTCGTATGGTTTCATCGGTTGTAATTCTAAGTAATTGATTCGCTACCTGCTGCATTTGTACTTCAGCAGAGGCTTTAGCTTTAACTACTTCAAACCCAAATTTTTCTATGGCTAGTTTATAATTTCGTAGCTCTCTTGCCTCAGTAGATGATTCTCCGTAAATTTCTTTAGCAATCTCTATCTCTCTAGTGACTATATCGGCTTGTGCGTCACGTTTTTTATCTAGCCGTTCTTGCGCTAATTCTCTTTGTTCCTTATTAAACTGAGCCGCAGCTACGCCCCCTGCACTTACACCTCCTGCAAAACTCTTCTTATCTGCCATAGCAGCACTAATTCTGGAGAGCATTTCAGGGTCAACCCCCGGACCTCCAAAGAAACTAATTTTTCTTCTCTCCAGTAATTCAGCAGTATCATCATCATAGGTTTTATTTAATTTTTCTAGTTTTCCAAATAACCCTATATCATTTTTACCGTCACCAAACAGTAATTTTTTAAACTCTCCTGTAGGTGTCTCACCTTCATCCGGTTCTTTTTCAGCCTCAGGAGNNTCANTTTCAAGAAGNTTTGCTACATTCTCACTCGTTTTNGCTTTTTTATTTATGTCTATAGCTGCACTTACTATAGGATCTTNTTTATCTTCTTCACCCGCTTCTTCTTCTACTTCTTCTACTTCTTCTACTTCCTCTACCGCATCTCTACGCCTTGTACTACTATACTCAGGAGAATCTTTTGCTCTTAGCACCGTAGTCACTGTAAAATCATCTGCTCCCGCAGAATCTCTGCCTTCAGGTTCAAAACCATATCCTGCAGAAGGTATTCTTTTCCCTGTGGCAGTTATGGACCCAAGAGGTTCTTCCTCTCCTAACCCACCCTCTGCAAAAGCCACGATACCACCTCTGGCCCCTGTAGCTATACTACCTAAACTAGTAGGCAAGCCAGTAACTCCTTGTGCTGGTCTCCGGGTAGGTTGTCCTTGTGGTTGTCCTAACTTGTTAAGAGCCGCACGTTGGCGCATCATAGCTTGGTTGTTAATACCGCCTACGGTTGATGCTGTCATTGTTTCAGGAGTTAAAGATGGTATGCCTCCGGGCACAATCATGTTTTCAACTTCCCTTGCCGTCTGCGTTAAAACATCTTCAGGTACTATATTAGTTTTAGCTTTTACGTCATTAGATAGCGCATTTAAAATACCTTTAGTTTGTTCTAAGACCAGCCCTACAGCTAGTTTGTCACTTATAGAAGTTTTTGCTCTTTGTTCTAGCGCAGGGACGTTAGGGCCTATGGCTTTCTCTATGTCTCTTATACCGTCTAATACGTTTAATGTGCTCTCCATATTTAGCCTCCCCCACCAAGGAAGTCAGGGAATAATTGCCCCAACAATCCCAATATGCCAGTAGCACCAGAAGTAGCTTGAGTTATCGCATTAGGAGCTACTTGGAAATTAGTTTGGGCAGCCAGTGGTAACTCTTGTAGCAAGGATTGCATATACTGCACCTGTTTATATGGAAAATCTCGTTCTTCTTTAAACTGTGCGGCATCGGCTGCTATACCTTCTGAAGTAATGCCTCTTTGGGTTTGTCCTAACCGTGATTGCTCACCTAGTATGTCAAACCCATACCTGTTAATTAATTCTTGTTGTCTCTGTGCTCGTTCTTGTTCGGTGTTAAACTGACTACGACCCTTATCAAAAGCTGCTTCATATGCTTTGCCCCGCAGCCCTGCTATACCCTGCAGTAAATTTCTATCTCGTTCAGCATCCATTACCGCTTGTCGGGTGCCTCCAAAAGCACCTGCTTGCGCTAGTCTGGCGTTATCAGCCATACGACTTATTTCAGACTCTCTACGTGCAGCGTCTATCTGAGGTTGTAGCGCACTTTCTAAGAACGGATTCATGTATTGCCCAGCAACTCCCGGCAATGCGGCTAATCCTCCTCCTAAGTCTGTGGTCTGCCCCGTGTCAGATATAAACGAGTCTGCGGTAAAACCTGTTGTCCCCATTTCTGTTGGAGATGTAAGCCCAGAAGCTCCAGTGAAAGCTTGAGTCTGTAAATCGCTAGGCCCTGCAGTTAGCTCTCCTGTGTAGGCTTGATAAGGCTGAGATGCAACCGCCCGTCCTCTACCTAACATGTCTGTAACATAAGGCCCTACATAAGTAGACAGCGCAGACTCATACCCTAAATTACCTACACCCGTAGAACCTCCAGTTTGAAATCGTCTGGTCATTACGCCATTCCTTTCTGTTTAGGCATGAACTGATTAGGGTCTATCTGTGTGCCTTGTTTTGTGTTACCCGTTCGTGCCTTTCTAATGTTTGCCATCATACCGTACAATACGTCTGCTCCAGCATCGGAGTTGCCATTACCTAAATGACTAACCACATCTGCAGGAACAACAAATTCACCGTCACTTAAAGCGGCTGGCTGCTCTCCTTCTATGGAGGCATTTATCATGTCTGCCATGCCGTCTGTTGCACCATCTAGNTAGCCTCCACCTCTAAGTGCCATTAACCCCCCAGCTTTAGCTGTTTCTTTAGGAGTAAACTTTTTACCAGCGAGACTTAATATATAATTTAGATACTCTAATTGACTAGTAGACTGAGCCATACTTTCTGGTATTGCTGTCGCTCCTCCTACAACATCACGAGCAGCTTGCTCTACTGCACCTCTTTGCTCCGCACTTAGTTTTCTGTCTCCGCTACGAAACTCCACAGGAGTGTAAAAGTCCTTTTCTCCAGTACCTACATCAAAAGAAAACTTATAAGTATCGTTCATAGATGCTACGTAACCATCTGGTGTTATCAATCTACCGTTTGCATCTTTGTAATCTAGTAGTTGTGCTATCCTGCGCCAATCGCCACTACCAACTTTTATATCAGGAAAATCCGCAGGGCTTGCGGCTGTAAACCCAAATATCATGTTATCTAATACACTCCTTGCATCATTAGAAGATAGTCCAAATTGGTCTTGTACTAAATCTGCAGGGGGTGTTTCATCTCCTTCTGGAGGTGTTCCTCCTTCATCTTCTGTTGGAGGTGTTTCTCCTTCTGGAGTTGTTTCATCCCCTGTTGGAGGTGTGCCTGTAGCAGAGAGCGCATCGGGATTTACCACCGCTGCATAATTCATAAGCTCATCTGCAATATTGAGGTTTAGAAAACCGTACCCCGGAGCATATGCAGTGCCATCAGGGTAAAACTGAAATTGGTTTACGTCTGTTATATCTTCTGCACTATATTGCCTACCACTAATGCCTATATAACTAGTTGGGGTACTGCCACTTCTGTCTACACCCGGTGCCGGATCTCTGCTGCTGTAATCTAAACCGGGCACTATGGTCTGTATACCTGAGGGTTCAGTTTTAACAGGGTCAAAAAAAGGCTGTCCTGCTCGGGCTAAATTTTCTTTTCTTAGGTCTAGGGCTTGGTCAAATGCGGTTTGCCTAGTTTGTGCGGCTTGGTCGGGGGGTACATACTGATAGTCAGAAAAATATCTCTGCCCTCTGGAACCGGGTCTTCTGTCAGGCATAAAGGTGTCTTGCACCTGCTCTCGTACAAACTCGTAATCAGGTATCTCTCCCTGATAGCCTCTGGGCTGGTTGTACTGTTCTCTGTCTTTCCTACCTTGAGATACGCCTAATCCTAAAGCCGCCAGCCCTACAAGGGGACCGAGATTATCCGCAATAAACCCACCAAAACCTCCACCAGAACTACCACTACCACCAGCAGCAGCGTCTTGAAGGTCTTGTGAAGGAGGGCCAAGTATTGTCATCTATACCTCATTATATCGTTGAGCTTATCCATGAAAGTATTTTTTACCATGCCGCCTCGTGCAGCTTTAGATCTGTCGGGTAAGCGCACACCTGTTATGGGTGTAACCATACGTTGTAGATTTTCTAACTCTTTGCTCTGCTTTGCAAGGGCACCTATACCTCTTTTTTCAGCATTTGAGAAGTTTTTTCCTGCAAATATAGTGTCTCCACCTATATCAAAGAAATATTCTAAATCGTCTCCTTCTTTTGCTGTGTCTCCAAAAAGTGAACCACCGGGTACTCCTAGTCCCATGAAAGCGTTCATAAGTGGTTGGCTGCTTGTAGCAACAGGGTTATCCCCACTCCTAACAACTCCATCACCTCCAGTAGCGGGTCTATCCCCTCCAGTAGCAGGTCTATCACCTCCAGTAGCAGGTCTATCGGTGCTTGTTACTATTCCATCAGATGTCCTTTCTAGTTCGTCTAATGTACCTTCTCTAAGTGCGGGTTCTTCCTCACTAGTAGTAGGTCTTTCCCCATCAGGGGGTCTTTCACCAGTAGGTCTTTCTCCATCAGGGGGTCTTTCTTCAGGGGGTCTTTCCCCATCAGAGGGTCTTTCATCAGCTTCTGATTCCTCATCATCTAAAGGGTCTTTTTCTTCATCTTCCTTTTTTTCACCAGTACCTTGTATAGGAGACCCACCTCCTGAAGAGTCTGGAGGCTGTGTATCTGCAGGAGGACTACCATCTGGACCATCACCTTTCTTTTTTACTTTTAAAAAGTCAACGTAATCACTTCCAATAAAATCAAGAGCGCCCGCAAGAAGACGGTTTTTAAGTATAAAATCTAGCAGCCCCGGACTATCTACCCCTCCTTCCAACAGTGCGTTTGCGGGTATAAATAACTTATCAAGCACATTCCCTGCGGAATCAAGTATGGTTCCTGTTACGTTACCATCCTTATCTATATCTACGTCTCTAACACTATTACCTTGTGCTGTAATACCGTCTATAGTTTTTTGGATGCCATCTGCTACCTCTTTGGGTATGTTTTTTATCTTTTCGCCTATCTCTTTAAATTTGTCTTGTAGTTTTTCTCCTAATACAAACTCACCGTCTCTTCCTATTTCTACCTCAAAACCTTTTCCTTGAACCCACTTAGGCAGTCCGGGTACTGCTATAAGAACTTTAGCTGTCCATTTTTTCTCTTTTACGTTGTAAGTAATTGTTACCCCCGGCAATATATTACCGTTCTCATCTGTCAGAGGAGGAGGAAAGTTTGGATTCCTGTTTGTCATCCAATCAGGATCAGAGTCTCTAACCCACTTTGGCGGTATACCTAATGCTTCTTCTATGCTTTTTAACCACGGAGGAGACTCTTGTACATTATTCCATCCCGGCTTACTCTGATCTATTTCAGGGGAGATGTCACTCGCTTCTTTTCTCCATAAAGGATTGCCATTTTTGTCTTTTACCTGATACTTTGTGCCCATACCTTCGGGGTAACGTGCTGGGGGGTTCGATTTCGAGGTAGGGTCTATCATCATGATAGGCCGCCATCGACCTTCCATTATTTCCGCTGGATTTTGCCCCTCGGGAAATGCTTCAACATTGGGGTCTTTAGTTATGTCGTATTGATCTTCACCAAACACCCCTTCAAATACGTCAACAATGCCATCTATATTTCTTCTTCGAGTCTCATCACTGTTGTAATCTCCAATAAGACCCTCTCTAAACCTATCTTGTTCTTCTTCAGAAAGCTCTCCTCCATATATAGCTTCTGCTTGAGCGCGAGTCAGCCCTACGTCTGAGAGTTCTTCATCAGTCATTTCATAGGGGTTTAACTCTCCGTCTCTTATGTCTTGAATGGTTTGTGCCGTCCATCCTTCCTCATCAACAGCATCGTCATCATCTCCAACAGGATCTTCTGCTGGTTTTTCATAATCAAACATTTCAGCAAGTTGTTCTCTGGTAGCACCGCTACCTCTTGTAAGAAACTCTAATTCTTCATCAGTTAGAGTGTAGGGGTTTAAATTCCCCTCCCTCATATCTTTAATCTTGTCCTCACGGTCTCTTGCTGCATCTATGTCTTCTTGTTCAAAAGGACCGGGTTGTTGTCCTAACGGGTCATACTTATCGCCCGGAATAGGATCTGAGGCAGGATCTTCTCCTCTTACGCTCACACATGCATCCGATACCGGATCACGAACATAACCTACTGGACAGCCGTAGTTATTCTCTGGAGTTCTTTCTTCATCAGGTATTTCGTCTGGAGCTAAACCCCCAATACTTGAAACTTGAGCGTCTGGCCCAACTGAAACGGTAGATTTAGGAGCACTCATAGCTCCCTGTACCATAGGATCTGCTAAAAGCTCAGTCATAAAAGCTTGTTGTTGTTCTGGGGGTAGTTTATCTCGCTCTAAATTAAACTCTTTGTAGTCGCCTGAAGATAAATCCAAATTAGGAAAATATTTTTGGTATATCTTTTTTATAGAAGGGAATAAAGCTAAGTCCCCAAATACAGGCATTGTTTGCTCTAAAGTATTACCGGGAATTACAGGAAAATTATTCGGATTATTAGGATTACCGGGGACATCGTTAGTCATTACGTTATCTCCAGTATGCTTGCTACAACGTGCAGTCTATTGGCTGTGGCCGCAGTCACCTTCAATATCTCACTTGCCTGTACCACAAGAGGGGCAGTAAGTAGTTCCACTGTGCCGTTAGCACTAACAGCTTTGGTCTTGTATATACTAAATACCGCACTGGAGGCATCTGTTATGGTCAGCGTAATAGTGTCTGCATTGTTAGAGTCTTCTGACACTAAAATGGACTTTACTATACCCGTGGTCAAAGCCGCACAGGTGTATAACGTGGTTATATTAGTGGTAGTAAGATCTACCTTTGCATTGACATAAGTATTAGCCATTAACTAAGAAACCACGCATTTGCTTCAGCTTGACTCACTAACCTGTCACTACGAAAGGCTTGGTCTAGCTGGTTAAAATAAAGTCGGAGTACGTTGTTTATATCATCGAAATATCGCTGATCGTACTCCGAAGGGGGAAGCGGTAGCGCAGGTGCTCTAAACGTAATGTTGTAGTCAGTCGTATCTATAGTCATTAGCGTCTTCCATCTGCACGAATATCTATTCTAGGAGAGCCTAACTGCCAGATTACACCCTGTGCCGTAGACTCTATTTTAAATGTCATCTGTCTGCCCCTGACTCTTATATGCAACTGTTCTGTGTACTTTTCAACGGGGGCTGTGGCTGTGCGTATAACCGAACCACTGTTACTGCCGCCCTCTGACGTAGGATTGTTGATTCCAGAGCCTGAGTTATTAAAAGGTGAAAGGCTTAGTGTGGCGGTGGGGTTGTCCACTGTAGACCCGTCAAACGTAATATCAGGCAGTACACGCCTAACGAACGCAAACCTGTCACCGTCATCAATATCAAACTGAGCAGAGGATATATTGGCTGAGATAGCTGCAGGGGTGGCAGTCTCATTATCATCGACACCGTTTTCATGCTCGACCAAATTGTTATTATAAGTAGCTGCCAGAGGAAACTGACGTAATCCTGAGTCTAACCATGCGGTTCTGGTCAAAGTGCCGTAATACCATATATCCTGTTGGTAGTTGTACACCACGTACTTATCTACAGTAGAGCTACCTGACGAACAGTAGAACCACCATACCTCATGGAAGGCTTCTATAGTACCTGCAAAAACTTGATCTATCTGNTCTGTATTAATGTCATTNAATATNTGNCTTCTTANATCACACCGCAGTTGTCTGGTTCTACCATCGTATATATAGAACTTGTCCCTACCCATCCAGTAAGAAGCACCGTTAGCGTAGGCAACAGAGTTTTGAGAAGCAATAGATATGTTCTCACCTACAATCTGTGAACTCCACACGATAGGCGCACCCACGTATTGCAGGTTATATAAGGAAGAGTCTGTCCACACCAGCACCTCTTGCCGTGCCTGTTGAGCAGTGACGATAGAACTGCCTTTTGATAAACGTAAACTACCTGCTTGATTAGTTGCTGCAGGAGTCCATTGAACGAGGCTTTCTTGGTCAGACCATCTAATTAACATAGGATCTTGTGTGGAAGACCCAAGTGGGTTAGCACCAAAACAAAATACAAAACGGCTTACGTCTGATACAAGTGTAGTGTTAACTACAGTAGGTACATCTGACGCACCTCCCAAACTAGATACCAACACGGCTCTACTTGTTGTACCCGCAGAAGAATCCCAGTAGTACAAGGCTCCACCACGAGGGGCAAAAACAAGGTCTTCACCAAACCCAGACTGACTCCATAGTCTTATCTGAGTGTTCGATGCTTCACCATTACCCCATGTGCCAGCACCCCATGAACCACCTGACCAGCCTACTAGCGGTATGGCAGTGGCAGACCCCGGAGATATTTGATATTTACCTACAGTAGACCCACCACCGTTGCCAGAGTCGCTTGAGTTAGCCGTCACGGTNNTACCTGANGTATCTTTAGCGGTAACAGTATAACTGTTTGCATCTACTACAGTGGCTATCTCGTAATCTTGGTTGAGCACATCAGCGGTTATTAACCCGCCCAAAGTAGCTGCTCCAGAAAACTCCACGAAATCACCTGCTGCTGCGCCATGATCTGTGTCAGACACAGTAAGGGTAGAAGACCCGTTGCTTGCGGCAAAGGTAACGTCTCCTGCAGCGGTGGTAGCACGTAACGGAGTGACATCATAATATGCGCCACCCTGTCCTATATAGAATTTAAGATTAGTGCCTACCCCTAAGTAGTTTGCACCTGCTAGAGAGATCCAGTTGAAAAGCGACCTGCATACCCCAAGAAAGCTATCTGCTGATATCCGAGTCCAACCACCTATGCGTTCAGCATACCCTTGTCTGAAGCGTACTTTGTCACACTCAAACCAAGAGTTTTCGTTACTGTAACTAGTTTTCTCTCTGTTGACACCGGGTTCCAGAGCTAACTTTTGTATTGTCATTTACGTATCCGCTAATGCTAACATCCGTATTTTTAGTCTGTGCGCCCTTTCAGGGGTTTGATCCATAGCCCATCTCGAATCAACCATCTCAAGTGCTACCTGCCCCCAAGCCTGTGCTTCTACCGCTTTATTCATGTGTTTAAATTTAGTTAAGTTTCCCTGACCAAGCTGAAAACACATATTTACCAGCACATGCTGGGCTTCTTGAGGAAGCTCTTCCCAATTAGAATATATTTTTCGGCACCCGTCTATGGCAATATGTACATCTTCTTGAAATAACTCATAGCACCGATGTTCTGTAATGCTGTCTTCCTGTGGGGCACCGTCATAAGCGCTTCTAACTGGCAGACTAGCTTCTGGATCAGTGTGTAAAATTTTATGGCCTATCCCGATTGTAGCGTGACCTTCGCTACAGAGATACGGATGAAGTACCTTCCCTTCATCACTAGATATTTCTTCGTACACTTTCTTAATATCTACCGCCATACATATTTTCCTAACACGTAACCAATAATAATACCCACCGCTAACTCAATCATTTTTTGTTAAAACTCTGAAAACCAAAGAAAGCCGCAATCAAACCAGACACNNNNATAAAATATACNGAGGCTATGTCTCCTAGTATAGAAGCTGCTTGGTCTAACTTTAGAAACGATGTAATTACAATACCAGAGGGGTATAGCAACATACCAAACAAAGCAAACCAACACATGTTTTTCTGTGCATCAGCCTTCTCATTAGCAATCTCAAGTGCTTGTAATCTTTCTGTGGTAGCAAGCTCTGCATCCGTTACCACGCCATCACCGTCTGTATCGTACTTATTGTATTCAGATCCCGGCTCTAACTCTTTGTTCATTTTTCTCTACTTACTTTCTGCGTTTTTTCTACAGTTCTCATAGCACCGAGTCCTAGCATACCCAGCAATACAGGCATCATGGCTGACATATCAAGGCTAGGAACCTCAACATTCATCTCAGCCAGCAACAAACCAAAGTTAGCCATAGGTATGAGTATGTAGTTTGAGAGCAAAGCAACACAGCATGTCCATCCCACGGCAGGTCTCCATCCAGCAACGAACATGCTCTTACTTGCCGCTTCTACCTTGTTGACTTCTAGTTGACCTTTTGCAAGCTCTTGTGCATGTCGTTCTGACATGGTTGCTATTTCGTGGGCGAGGGCGTTCTTCTGGTCTTTATCTTCAATAAATTTATCAAGTAGCCCAGTGACAGGGCCAACGAGGGAACTAAGTATTGCGCTCATGTTATCTCCTACTCAAATAATTTAGTATTAGCACCAACCATTTTAGGTACACAGTAAGCAGTTACATTTTGTTGCCTGTAATAAGTCCTGTCATTTGGACTCCATTTACCTTGTTCAATAGCGGTTGCAAATATATTACACCGATATATGTCTTTAAACAGCATCCTATTATCCGATACATTTTCTCCTTCTACAACAACTACTAACAAAAATGCCATTAACATTTGTAGCGACCACATTTCCTAATATTGCGCTGTCTTTCTTTGGCTTTTTCCAACCGTTGTTTAGCAGAATCTAATCTTGCTTCTTGTAAAGCCTCGTATAGAAACCAGCCAGACCAGCCTATAAATCCTAAAGAACAAATAATAAAAATAACAGCAAGACGATCCTTCATTCTTTGTTGTCGTTCTTTTCGCTTTTTCTGTATGTCTTTTAGATATTGCTGATGGTCTTTCTCTGATTGTTTTCTTATGCGCTCTGCATCTTTCCAAACATCTGACATCCCCATCATCATAAGGTGGTCTTTAATTTTATTTTCTACAGCTTTGATTTCTCTACGTTTTATCGAGAGATCCATAGCTTCTTTAGGGGTTAGAGGACGTTTAAGTTTTTTCTTTCTTTCCCAATCATCTAGCCTTTGAGCAGTGTTACTAAACTTTCCTAAGAGTGCAGCAGCATCTTGAGCGTTAGCCTTGCCCTCTTTAAAGGTTGCAATCGTATTGTTAATCGCAGATATTGCTGAAGTAATCGCTGCGAGTTCAGCGAACATGAGGAGCTACCCCAAAAATTTACTGGCTATGAGAAGTCCAACCAGAAAAGGATATAACGCATAGACACTCATCTCTATACGGTTCATGCGCTCTGTCCCACGGTCAAGGCGTTCTTCGATATTCTTATACCGCACAGCACACTCTCTTTCGTGGGCTTCTAACTCGTCCATTAGCTAACTTCTTCCCAAGATGAGCCGTTCCACTTCTTACCAAGCAAAGATTCATCTTTCGAGTCTAACTCTTTGTAGTTAGAGGGTGGGCTATCTAATGGCGTTTGATACTCTGTAATTGCCTCACATACATTGTCACTATTAAGATGTGCGTATACTTTAGACATACTCTATTACCTCCCAACAAATACTATTATTTCCTCTTTGATAAGTTGTGCTGTTTCTTGCAAACCCACCTGAAAGCACTCGTATAGAGGTCGTAGAATACAAATAAGCCGCTCCTGAAATAGAAGTTGCTGCACCGCCACTACCAGATCCTGAGTTAGCATCGCCAAATCCATTCTGAGAAGAAACTGAAACAAAAGACTTTGCTAAATCTACTGCGGTAATTGTCACATAAGTGGTTGTAGTTGCGCCTCCACCTTCAAGGGGAGTAATAGTAGTTTGCCCACGTTGTATTGATTTTATAACTTGCGTTCCTAAAACAGGCATAATCGTTTCCTATAATGAGTGCCATCCAATAGTTGAACCGGAGTATACTAACTGAACAGAAGCTCCAGAATTAAGCGTTCCATCTTCTGCCGAAGAATCAATATTAGAACTATTCCGTCCTACAGTCACTGTGCCAGCCCCTGCGTTACTCAACACAACTGTATCGCCATTACTCGGACTTGATGGAAGGTTAAGGGTAAAGGCAGAAGCACTATTAATAATTAACTGGTCTTTACTAGTTGCTGTCATGCCAGTATCACTTGCCTCTTTAATGACCCAATCGCTATAAGGCACTGTCGTTGCTGCTGGTGTTGCAAAAGCAGGGGGATTTCCTGACCCGGCAGAGGTCAAAACTTGTCCCGCAGTGCCTGTTCCAACTGCCACAGGATCGTTTGACCCATCGTAACTAATTAGGTTTCCGGGCGTTCCAGTAGCCATTTTAGCAAGAGTTACTGCATTGTCGGCTATAGTTGAAGTTGTACCTGCATCACTCCAAGATGTCGCTCCAGCCCCGTCTGACAGAGTAAGTACCTGCCCACTTGTACCCACTGCTGCGGGTAGGGTGATAGTATAAGTAGTTGTTGTGCCAGCAGCTTGTATCGCTGCGTACTCTCCACCAGACGAATCCTCCAAGCGAAGGTCACCTTGACTTGTAATGTTTAATTGAGTGAGTGAACCTGCTGTGCCAGTAGCTATGAAGTTTTCCAATAGAGCTAACGCATCAACGACAGCGGCCCCACTACCTGCACCGTCTAGGTAAACTACCTTGGTCTTTCCTGTAGCTATGGTAACGGTAGCACCAGACCCCTGTTTGATGGTAATTGACTGAGACCCAGAGGTGGCGTTCTCTATAAACATAACCCGTGACATGCTATCGGGAGCTATAGTTAAAGTTCTGGTTGCCGTTAGACTAGCACCACTAGTTACCTTAAAGTACATAGCTCTGGCTGGATCATCTGTTGCATTAGCTACGGTGGTGGTTGCGTCTGCATCAGAACTAAAAGACGCTTCAGTGGCATACCCCAAAGCTTTGCCGATAAGAGACAAGTTAGTGTTAGTCTTCGTGCCCCACGTACCAGAGGCAGCACCTGTGGTTATTTCTTCTAATCGTAAGTTGTTATCAAAACTCGCCATGTCTAGTTCCTATGATGGTTTAACAGGCCAATCGTTATCGCCTGATCCGTCCATGTTAGGCACTTTAAGAGCAGGCCAATTACTGTGTGTCGTAATGTCTCTCAAAGCTTGCCTGTATGTCTTCCAATCGTTGCTCATAGTAACATCACTACAAGCCATCCAATCTGTCTCTGCTAGTCTTCTGTTTCTTTCTTCTCTGTTTCTAGCCGCTGTCTCATTATTTAATGCTGTCTGTACCGCTGCTTTTTCGCTATCTGTCAGGTCTTCTATTTTATGTAAATATACAACATTGTCCTCAATATAAGGATCTACGCTAGTACTTTTCTGGGTCATCTTATCGTAAGAACGGCTCATCGTCACAGGCATAACAGAGTTTTCTGTCATCCAATCAGATGATGGGCCAGATGTAGGAAAGCTAACATTTTTAAATAGCTCTCTGTGTTCTCCTATTTTTTCCACTTTATTGTCTTTGATTATGGCTATCTGCATAGTGTTACCTGTTTGCGAATGCTTTAGTTGGTGCGGTGAAGTTGGAAGTATATCGGGCTTTAAGAGTGACACGGTAACTATCTATATAACCATTTAATAGATAAGAGGTTGAATAATATCCTCCAATTACAAGAACATTATTTGCTTTATAAGTTCCTGTCCAAGCGACATCACTTCCTATTTGACTGCCGTCAATAAAAATTTTAATTACTCCAGATGTTCGTACATAAGCAAAGTGAATCCACGTTGTAGCACTAGGAGTAGCTTCTGAGTTTCCCTGTGTGCCAGTTCCAGTACTTGCCTGAGTTCCATAGTACGAATGCCACTTCCCTTGATAGGGAGCATTTGCGTATGTCCCTAACGCTGGGCCATAACCAGCCCTATTCCCCATTACTTGGCTATCATAAACAAACAACCCCTGACCATCTGTAGGAGTTGAATTAAAGTAAACAAAACCTTCTATAGTAAAATCACCACTATTCAGATAAGGAGCATCACGTATAGTAAGGTAATCGCCTGTTTCATCAAACTTTGCGCTGGCTGTACCGAATTTTTTTATAGAAGTATCTAATTGCGTATTCCCAACGGTGTCTATATTAGTTTTGCCTGTCTGATCGAACATAGCGGCATTGGTGAAGTTTAAGAGTAATTTAGTGTTTGTTACTGCTGTTAAGGGTGCTGTAGGTACAGTTAAAGTTGAGGCATTAGAGTAAGCATTACTTCCTTTGATAACCCTTACGTCTGAAATAAACCCTCCAAAATAATGATTGCTATAGCTTGGGCTTCTGCCTACTTGGAATCCAGTAGCCGCACTAGAATGAGTATTTGCTGATCCGTTATATACTCTAACTCCATTAACATACCAATTATTGTTTCCGCTTGTTACTTGATAAACAAGATGAGTCCACTCGTAAAGTTTTGGAACATCCGCAGCACTTCCAGAATTGCTGTCTAATGTATCTACATGATTAGTTAACCCAAGGTATCCAGAACCAAGATCAGTCCATCCCCAATAATTGTTACCCCCTGTAATAGCAAAGGGTAATTCAAAATTACCTAATATTGATTTATCTCGGTAAACCCACGCCTCAAGGGTATAGTCATCTGTACCAAAATCAAAGTCTGTAGCATCAGAAACAGTTAAATAACAATCTGAGCTTTGGTCAAAATAACCTGATCCACCTTGAGATGATGCACTGTAACTTGCGCTAGGTGCAAAGGGCGAGAAGGGTTTTATTCTTGGAGCACCCTCTACAGTTATCGTAGGTGAGGCACCGCTTTTATCTCTAAACCTATTGCTACAACAAGCTAAAACTTTAGTATTTGTTATAGCGGTCAATGGCTCAGTCGGAACTGTAAAGCTAGATGTATATACTGCTGTTCCTTTAACCAATCTAAAATTTGATATAAATCCCTCAAAGGGTTCTTCAACGATTCTATTTACCCCATTTCCAATAGCAAGAGCAGGGTTACCTCCGGGGCTTATATCGGTGGTTCTATAAGACGTATTTGTTGAGTCTAAGTTTCCATTTACAAATAGCCGAAAATCTCCAGTTCCATCTCTTGTAACAGCAACGTGAAACCATTCATTTCTTGGCGTTGCGTTTGTTGAAATACAAGTTCTACTAGAACCTGTTGCGGCATAAGCAAAAAACGATATTTTGTTAGAATTATCTGTATCGTCTACAGCCAAACCGACACTGTTATTATCACTAAAATAAGGCCCAATTTGCCATACCCTACTGTAAGGGTAAGTGTCTGCTGTGACAAAAACCCAAGCTTCTATTGTGAAAGCACCTGTTCCCAAAGCAAAATCACCAGAAGTGCCCGGGTTGAACTCAAGTTCATCATCAGCTTGACCCACTGGAAATTCTGCTGACCATTTCCCTTCCTCTGCACTAAAAGGACTAAAAGTTCCTTGCACAATATCAGCGTTTCTTGTAACTGTATGAGATTCAGAAGAGCTATCAAGAAGCGTGTTATTCTGCGCTCCGTTTGAGCCATCAAACTGATATAGCTGTGTGACTAAATTAAAATCGTCATCTGTTTCTTCTGTTGCGCCAGACGCAGAGATAAGTTTTTGAGCAACCAAACTCATTAGCTTAGATCCTGCCCTGCGGTAAACCCATAATAAATCGTGCCACCGTCTACAGTCAGAAATACAAATACGTCTACATCGCCCGATCCGGTGCTGAGTGTAGGGGCTGTACCTGCCGCCCAATCCACTGATCCCGGCCATGTAATAGTTCTTGCTGAAGAGTCCTGAGTAACCTTCAATGTGAATCCAGATGCATAGCCAGAGGCGGCAGGGTTGCTGAATGTATAGGTCACGTTTTCACTGAGCGTGTGAGTAAACACTGTGCCATCTCTAAGGTTTAACGTGGCCGCATTAGAGCTAGATGTGATAGCCGTTGACTCTTCTTGAATACCGTTATCAAACTTCACCACACCATTAGCATCTGCGGTGACCACCTTACTAGCCTGTGTTGTTCCTAATGTTGTTATATCAAGATAATTAATTTCTGTTGCTGATGCAGTTACGCCATCGAGGATATTTATCTCAGTCGCAGTTGAGGTGACTGCCACATCTTCGTTGATTTTAGGCGAAGTAAGCGTCTTGTTAGTCAGTGTATCCGTTGTGTCTGTACCCACCAAAGTTGTAGTAGCCGTGGGCATACTAATCAGGGCTTCAGTGTGGTTGATTACATTCGATGCAGGAACCAGAGCGTAGTTGCCCATGTAACTATGAGAGCTACACTGATAATACAGAATGCTGGGCGTGTCTTCGTCTACATCTATTTGTGTGTATGCACCACTGCTTCCGGGTGTTCCGTTAGTCGTTACGCCTGTTGTATAAGCCGTTGTCTTATCAGCATCGAGATAAAACCTAAGAGGGTGAGTGCTGTTGGTGCTGTCTGACTGATCGAACTTGTAATAATATCCACTGTCACTCGTTACATTGTCAGCACCGTTAAGATAAATAGCCGGAGCTTCAAGGCCATCTAAAAAATATGCAGAGCTACTGCCGTCACCGTTATAAGGATGTGCGGCTGTCTTGGTTCCCACCGTGACTGCAATCGTGATAGGCGCAGAACTACTGCCGTACTTGCCACCAACGGCATCGACTTCAAATACTGTGTCGGTGCTTATTAGTCCTTTTGATACTTTAGTTAGGGCCATTATTTATATTCCTATGGAAGATGTCTGTATGCTGATTCATCTACCTGTATTACCCCACGCTTAAACTGGGCTACTCTGTCATCAGTAAAAATATCCTCTGCAACACAAGCAGTCATTACGTCATTAAATCGTGTGCTTGTAACATCTACTACCCAATCTCTTTTACTCATAAGCAATGCTGTATCAGCAATAATTTGAGTTGAGCTTCTGGAAAAAGCCAACAATTCAGTTTCAGTAAGGAGGTTTAACCACACTGAAGCAGGAAACGATAAAATTCCTTGTCTTCCATCTCTCTCGTATTTATAAAAGTCCATAAAAGTCTGCCATCTGGTCTATATAATTAAATAAATCTGTTTCCTCATAAGCAGCGTGATTATCGGTGGTGTTACCTAATATCACCTTTCCTCTCCAATAAGTAGCTTTAACAGAACTTGTGCCAAGAAAAATTGTACTCATTCCACCACCACTAATGCCGTTAGCAAGAGTGGTATATCTATGCGTATGCGCTCCAGTTGAAGTGTTCATAAGCCATCCTCGCATATAGTCAGAGTCTTGAGAATTAGCTGCATCATATACACCAAGAATTATGTTGTTTGATGTTGGGCCGAGCGTTGCGCCATACCAAATGTCAAGGTTAACCGAACCTGCTGGCATTACGTCTGCCTCTGTCATAGCTCCTGTGCTTACATTAAATGTATACTTTATTCCTCTATAATAATTGCTTGGGGTATACCAGTTAATCATTTCAAAATTACCAGAGCCATCTCCTCCCGTTCTTCTAAGAGGCATTACCCAAGAAGCGTTTATCCCTGTGTTTGCTCCGCTATCACCTGCTTGATAACTACGCCAACTCCCTCCTATTAAAGTTGCAGTTCCTGCTTTATTAACAGAAGCTAAAGCATACTGGTCTGTAGAAGGCGATGTATTTTGCACGACTGTATACAAGAGGTTATCTGTGGTATCCATATACATACCAGTAAAATAATTACCAGAATTCCCAGCTCCGTCATTCACCTCTGATGCGTTCCATTTTCCATTCCAAACACCATCGGTTATTTGTGTGTTGGTGCCATTTTTATATTCAATAGTTGTTGAACCTGCCCGATCCATTGTGATGTTGTAATAATTACCATCATCATTAGCAAATCCGGGGTAATAAGTATTTCCACCCATAGACCCCATACCTGATCCCATATAATTCATAAAAGTAGAATCATAAGAAGGAGGAGGATCATCAGGAAATGCTTTTTGTTTTATAAGAAAGTTTCTACTTAAACCAGCCATTATTCGTCAAACCCCATCATTGTCATGTTTACATTAGCCACGGTGCTACGCCCAATTATGTAGTCACTAGCCCCTGCAACTACTGGAGAAAAAGAGATTGATTCTTTTGCACCGACTAAAGTTTCTTCTAGTAATTTTGTGGCGTTTGCAAAGGTAGCAGAAGAATCCCCTACTCCTAGCTGCACATGAGCATTTGACGTACCTCTATTAAGAATATGGACAGTGTAAGTGCCTCCAGAAGAGCCAGCCTGTCCTATGTCTGTTGTTGTGTTTGCGCTTAGATCAGCACCTGATATTTTGACTGCCATTATACTTGCCCCATAAAGAATACTTTACCAGTGGATATTGACGAAGCAGTTTGAAACGTAGGAGCGTTACCTGATCCATTAGAAGTCAATACCTGTCCTGCACTCCCTGTTCCAACTGCTACAGGATCGTTTGACCCATCATAGCTAATCAGGTTTCCTGCTGTTCCAGAATTCATCTTAGCAAGCGTTATCGCATCGTCTGCCACCTTTGCCGTGGTGACCGCACTTGTTGCCAGTTTTGCAGTCGTAACTCCATCACTTGAGCCAGTTGAGTCAACGATAGATGCGGTTACCACCGAGTTTGATGCCAACTGATCTGCTCCCACGGCATCGTCTGCTATCTTCGCCTGAGTCACTGCATCCGTGGCAATTTTGGTAGTAGTGACCCCATCGCTTGATCCGCTT
>FUFK010041967.1_pt1 | contig 86625 bp, 68 predicted proteins | sample 1021851 | NCBI WGS metagenome assembly FUFK01 (sample SAMEA51879418, study PRJEB19060) | metagenome
ACCTCGTCACCTTGTTGCAAGGTGTTGTAGATGCTTGGCCATGCATTATCCCAGCCCTCGACTGTGATTCTGCTTGTCTCATCCAAGATGATTAATCCTTTGCGAGCCCATGGCTTTCCAGTCTTACCAATACCCGACTTGAATGTTGTATAAGCGACTCTACCAACCACATTCCACCTCGCTCTGAAATCGAACAAACCAATGTCTCCTTCTTCGCTTTCATTCGCTTTCTCTACTCTTGCATATGGATCAACTTTGAGTTGTAATTCGCCTTTCCAATTGGTTGAAGGAATTACTCCGACAAGTCGTAGTGTGTCCCCCTTCTGTATGTTTTCAGCATAAGTAAGCACCCCTTCACTTTCTTCTGCAATTATTCGAACGAAGGCGAATCCTCCATCCTGTTCAATAGTGATATTTGGTGGCTTATCTGGAACATTAGTAACACTAAATGCTTCACAGAATATGTTGACTCTAGGAACCAATTCATTGAATGGAGTCAAATCATATGCCTTGAGGTCACCTGGCGGCTGGTGAACGCCTCCGCTTGGTAAATCATCGTCTCCTGTTCCATTAGGACACAAGCCNGCCCAATCACANGTANCGCANCTNGANTCTGTTGGGTCTTGCTCTTTGATTCCNCCNTCACCATANCCNCGCANAGGTCNAGGAATNGGCGGGCAGTCTTCGATTGTAACTTCAGTTCCCTTGATTTCCTGCCACAAATCGTGCAGCTTGCTTTCTAATTCTGTAATCTCATGTGCAGAAGGTACATCTACGCTCTTTCTGACACCCACTCCAAGATACCAGATTTCAAGATTATCTGGGATTTTACCTTCGTGAGTAATCGACCAAAGCATTGCATAAATGCGTAATTGCTCAACATAATTTCCACTTCTATCTCCTCCGCCTCTGCTGGCTTTGAGATCCATGATTCTGATTTTTCCACCATGGCGGTACACTAAGTCGTATTCACCTTGGAACCAGTGTTCTGGATGAACTACATTTAGAGAAAATGGCTCAGCATTTGGGTCTACGAACCATGGCCTAGCGATTTCCCATGCTTCGACCGATGTGCATTCTCCCGTTTGAGCTAATGGATGAGAACCTGAATTGTCTCGACCATCCGGTGCTGGAATTTCATTTCTGGATCCATTGCGCCAATCAGATAACTCGGTTTCTGAAATTGTATCTTTACATTGGTTGACCTCATCCATATGCATTCGTAATGCTGTTACGCACATATCTCGATAAGTATCCATGGAGTAATCATGCCAATTACCGGCTTTACGTGCGTCTTTAGACCACTCTTCATGCATCTCATCACGGATTTTCGGCCAATGAACATCAACTCTAGATTCACACCAATCCATGAAATCCTTCGGTAGTTCATCGTCGAGTAGTGGGAGTAAGTTGTCCGCCCCGTTTGACATGACATCTAATGGCGCAGTGGGAAACACTAGCCCTGGAGATTCCATTAGAACTCGGCAAACGCATTCCTCTACAGCTCTTCCTAAGAACAATGGAGGAGTTTGAGGAAACTTCAGCCTCATCTTGTTTTGATAATACCAAAGTCTAGGACAGTCGTCCCAAGTGTTTGCCTGTGAGGCTGAAAGGCGATTAAAACGACCAACATCATCAGTCTCAGGGTCCGCACTTCGCACCGGCATGACTTGACAAGCCCTAGTTGGAGCCTATTCAAGGCTTCGATTTGATTTCAAGCCTAGTTGTTCGAGAATCTATGCGCAATTGCACTAAACCTTCTCTCCAACCCAATTCTGCTGAAGTCAATTTTACAGTAGTTCCCGGCGTAATTGACAACAATGTTCCATTGATGGCGGAACCAAATGCAACGACTTCTGCAACTCTTTCACCATCCCAAAGATGGAATGATAGCATAGACCATGGACGACCGTCCGTCCTTTTGCCATCTCGCTTGGAACAAGAGAGTACTACGCCCATAACATTGGCTTTAGTTCGCAGCATACCCATTCGAGTTAATTCTACTTCAGATTCCGCCTCTATAGAGGAAAAATCATCTAGATATAACCGAGGTTGTCTCCTCCATACTCCCGGAAGTGCTCCTGTGATAACCACGTCATCTTGAGGAGAATCGTGCATAGCAGGATATGACCCTGGCTGGCTTTCTTCGAGTGTAACCATCTTGTCTCCAGCTTGAATCATCGCTCCGAGTACCATTTCGCCGTAGTGATTAGGCAAAGGCCCCCAAGCGCCTTGCAGCCTACCTTTCACATTGACTCTAGAAGGGATTGCAGACAATGGCTCACAGGGCATTGAAATCTCTGGTGGCTCAAATTCCACTTCGCTAACTGAACACCAGTGACATCCTCCTGCAAGCCCATCACATGGAGATTCTAATGGGAAAGTATTGTCATTACTCCAATTCTTCATTTGGTCATGGATTCCTCTGTATTCCTCNGAAGAAAGCGGATTTACTTCNACTATCTTTCGCAGGCCGTTTGTNAGGTACCAGCCTTCCAGTCCATCACATTTTGANTCGTGNGTTTCATNCCATAACCATGCATAGAAGTTTAANTGGTCTGGCAGAGAAGATGCAAACTTGCCTTCACCATCACCGATTTTNATATCGATAATTCGCACTCTACCATCCCAACGNTGCACTAGATCGCATTCTCCAGCAGCCCACTTGTCGTTGTGATACATTCTCTGTGGTTCTGGGTTTCTTGGGTCTTTCACCCATGGACGAGCTATTTCCCATGCATCCNGCCAAGNGATTTCTTCACTAAATTGGTGTGGCTCGTCTTTCCAAGCAACCATGCTGTTAGCCTTTTCAGGCTGAGTGAAGTGGGGNGGAGAGTCCCAACANGGTGCAGGAATNTCGAANTCGGTTTGGCCNCCNCCNGANTCNAANCANGCTTTGACTTCCTCAAGTTGTAGGCTCAAACCATTCTTCAGCATTTGAGAGACTTTTTCCATGTAGAAAAACTCATCAAAATCNCCCTTGTTCCACATAGCATCATCAAATGTGGCNTTTCCTTGTTGCAATGCTTTACTTGCATACTCTTCAACCAAACTATGAGCCCATTCCTCTAATTCTTCGAGAGAATTTGCTGGTGGTGCTCTATGCATCAAAATTGAACAAAATGCATCCTCGACTTCGATGCCCATCACTTGATGAGGAGATAGAGGNCCTCGCAATCCTATTCTGTAATTCAGGAACCACTGTTTTTCGCAACGCCTGAATGTGGTCAATGATGATGCAGATAATCTTCCACGGGCCCTTCCAATGGATTGGGCCTCAGGAGGGATTTGCGCAGGCATTGCCACACCTCATGAGTCGAAGGAGTAGTAATCTCCCTTGGCACGTTGTTCTCTATCCTTGCGACTAGCTTCTTTGTTTATTCTCGGTCGCTTAGAATCATGGTCTCTTCTGAAAGTAACATCAACTCCACCAAGGAATCGGTTCATACCGGCTCTCAACTGGAAAGGTCCTTCTGCAAGTCCGTGCTTTCCACCTTCACCTTCGAATACTAGTAGAGAATCTGATACAATATCGATGAAATATACGTCGTGATCTATTACGAATGCTGCTTTTTCGTTAGATTCCATCGTCCTTCTAATTGCCTTGGCGGCCTCCATACGAGCATTAGCATCTAGGTGCGCACTTGGCTCATCAAGAAGGTACAAGTCTGCATCTCTGCCCAAACAAATTGCTATTGCAACAGCCTGGGCTTCTCCTCCTGACAAATTGTTGACTTGCTTAGCAAGAAGTTCGTCTACTCCAAGTGCACGAATCACGTTCACGTTGTATTCACCGCTTCTCCATCTAGGCCCGACTTCGGCATCCAACCAGGTTTGAACAGTGCAATCCATATCTGTATCAATGTGCTGTGGTTTGTATGAGATTGATGCGTCTGCAGTAACCCATCCTCCATCATATTCGTGCTCTCCTGCAAGGATTTTGATCATAGTTGATTTTCCGGTACCGTTTGGCCCAACTACACCCACGACTTCGGCTTGGTGCACCTTACCTTCACCGGTCTTCAGATTGAAATCTCCAAGTTGTTTCTCTATTCCCCCCCACTCTACAACAGGGNTACCTAATTCGTTAGAGCGGTCGGTATGNGTTTGGAATTTGATTGGTTTATCGCGAATCCTTACGTTTTGTTCTACCAAGAACCCGTCAAGGTACGCGTTTATCGCTTGCCTAGTCGAGCGAGCTGGAGTGAATATTCCAAATGCTCCTTTCTTTCCATATACAATATGAATCAAATCTGCTAGTACGTCGAGAACTGCGAGGTCGTGCTCAATTACGATTACTCTGGAGGTTTCTGATAACTCCTGAATTATCTTCACGATTCGCATCCTTTCATGAATATCGAGATATGAAGACGGCTCATCGAAGAAATATACGTCTGCTTTCTTTAGTAAGGTTGCACATATTGCAACCCTTTGTAATTCACCGCCTGATAATTGGTCAAGGCCTCTTTCCAAGAGATGATCGATTCCAAGTTTTGCAACCATCTCATCATAAATCCCCCTTTCATCTACGGAAGATAGCAATTGNCCGACTTTACCTTTCACAGCTTTTGGGATATGGTCAACATATTGAGGTTTGAGAGCGACTGATACTTTTGATTCGCTAACATCTTTCAAGAAATCTCTCAACTCCCCCCTTGGTAGACTGGTAATCACATCATCCCACCAAACTTCATCAGCTTCAAAATCTCCAAGGTTTGGAGTAATTGAGCCATTGAGGATGTTGAATGCCGTAGATTTACCCATACCGTTTGGTCCGAGAATACCAACCACCGATTCCTTAGAAGGTGTTGGAAGTCTGAATAATCTAAATCCGTTGAGAGAATATCTGTGAATCATGTCACTCTCTAACTCAGATGGCAATTGAGTGATGATTAAAGCGTCATGTGGGCATTTGTTTACGCATATACCGCATCCGATGCAAAGTGATTCTGAAATGTGAGGTTTGCCAGTATGTTCATCCATCACAACGCATTCTTGCCCGTTGCGAACTGGAGGACAAAAGGTCATGCACTCATCCATGCACTTCTTTGGTTGACAATTGTCTTCCTTAAGAACTGCAACACGCATGTCTTCCCCTCAAGTTAGTCGTTGAATACAATGTTCATCAATCAGCCGGTAGTTATGGCAAAATAGTGCCATTTAGCAATGAACATTCACCTTGCCAATGGCAAGATGTCTCAAACGAGTCCCTTGACGTGCTCGTGTCCACGAATCAACTTGGTTGTACATGGAGTTGGGAACTTCATGCTAGCCTTGCGTAGTGCATCCTTAGCAGCTAGGTAATGCTCTGGTGTGAATTGAATAGAAATGATTCTCTGTCCACGCTTAACTCTTGCAGCGGTTCCGACATTCTTTCCGAAAGCACAGCGCATTCCTTGAGAAACACGGTCAGCACCTGCACCTGTAGCCTGCTTGTTCTCACGTAGAACGTGATGTGGGTAGGTGTGGATACGTAGAGCGTAATTCATAGCACCAGCGGCATTCCTGATGGTAGCGTTAGAAATAACACGGGCCGCTTCTAGAGCAGTGTGTCTAATCTGACAAGATTCATCAGCGAATAGATTCAGTTCCATTAGGAATTCTCCTGTTTCCGCAGCACGGCGATTACCGGCGTAGAAATTTAGGATACGGTTGTTTGGAACACCACCGATATACTTGCGTCGGGTATATGCAGGACCTTTGAGTCTGCGGTACATCTTTGCGGGCTTACGTGCCATGCTTGATACCTCCGGGCGAGTTTGCGACCCACCGTCCCTATATGACCATACCGATGCCAAACAAAAAACTCCCCGAAGGGGAAAGGTCATGGATGGAGCGCCCTTAGGAGAGGCAATGTCAGGCTGGAAAAGACTCCTTGAAGAGGAATCTGAGCACCAGTGGTTGTCGTTCGCTGTGTTCAGTATAATTGTAATTATTGGCGCTGTGTTAATCGATTGGTCCAGCGACTTATCAGGCGTGTATGATGGTAGCTCGCTTGATGTAGATGGCATTGTAATGGATTCTACGGAAGATTCAATTCTTTACCAAACTGATGATGGCATTAGAATATCATACAACGAAAATGAAAACAACGCCCAATATGCAACCTGCCTCGAAGAGTATAGCGGCATGACTCTTGCCTGCTTAGGCAATGAGGGTATGTTGGGATTCATTGGCGATGGTAGTGATGATTGTGACAATACATGGTGCCAATTCAGTATCGGAGAGAACATTACAGCCACACAAGTATCCGGCAATGGCTTAGCGATTCTGATGGTAGTTCAAGACGGAACTAGTGATGCTTTAGCAGCAATTTGGTTTGGAGAATCCAGCCCCGAACCTAAGATCTCAAACCATGAAGGAAGTATGCACCTTGATGTGATTCTTCCAACAGAAGACGGATGGCTAGTCGGCGGCTCCTGGCAAGCTCCAGCTAATTGGCTTGGCTCCAATCCTACATCTCCTCCAATGTATGAATTAGTCTTACATGTAACATGGGATGGAGTCAACGCTCCAGCAATAGAAATCGTACACATGGGCAATGAAGGAGCAATTCATGGATTGTTCGCTACTGATGAGGGTTACATTGCTGCAGGTACTTCGGATACAATCTCTATAATCGACGGAGAGACATCTTCTCTGGGAATGTCTAGTTACGCCGCAGTAGGAGACAACAATGGAGATATTTGGCTGTTCGGCGGCATTGGTTCCAATACGGTAGCAATCATTTCTGGAGCAGAGATAAGCGTTGAAAGATTGCCTGGGCCTCTGAAAATTTTACCATCGTACGTGACTTGTGACGAAGATGGAATGATTTCAATTCATGGAACAGACAATTCCGATAGCCCTTCTGCAATGTCTATAGACAGTAATGCTCGTCAATCATTTACAAGCCTAAGAGGAATTCTTGATCTAAGTTTCATTCTGGTATCAATCCTAATATTTTCAATAATGGGTTGGAATATTTTCGAAGCTATCCGCAAGGGTGAAGTTTTCTGATTCATTTACCATTCATCCGATAGGAAAGAATGATTCTCAAGGGCATCATTTACGAACCCCCTTCAAAGTGTGACCACCCTAGCGCAAGCAATGGATGTGTCCCGATGGCGAAAAGAGGAATGATGGACCAGTACATGGACATCAAAGCAGAACATCCAGATTCTGTGCTATTTTTCCGCATGGGGGACTTTTATGAGCAGTTCCATGACGATGCAGTAGTTGCTTCTGAAGTGCTAGGATTAGCTCTAACCAGTAGAGACAAGAAAGCATCTGAACCTATTCCAATGGCAGGTTTCCCTTGGCATGCCCTAGAAGATAACCTGCGTCAGATGTTACAAGCGGGATACAAAGTCTGCGTAGCCGAACAGGAAGAAGAACTGAGAGAAGGCGCTAAGTTACTTGAGAGAGTTGTAACAAGGATATACACGCCTGGTTCCCTATACGAAGAAAGTCTGATCGGTACCGATGAAGTTGCAGGATTAGCTGCAATCTCTCTCAAAGGAGATGGCGTAGGGCTTGCTATTCTTGATGCATCAACCGGATATGTGTGGACAGTAGAACATCACGGAGAAGAAAGGTGGTCTAGGCTACTAGACGACTTGCTTAGAAGCAACCCGAAAGAACTGGTATTCTCACCTAGAGACGCTGACAGAGAGGAAGTTCGAAGTGTTATATCGCAAATGGATGGAGTCACACTATCACAACATACATCATCAAGAAGAAAGGGACAGGATGCTCTCAAAAACATCCTTGAAGTTGCTGATTTAGGACATATCGACCTTGGAGACTCTCCTCTAGCAATGGATGCTGCTGGCCTCGCTGCAGATTATCTAGCAGCAATGCATATCGTTGATTCAATTGATTTCAAAGAAATCGAAATCATGAGGCCAGAAGGAAATATGATTCTGGACCAAACAACGCTAAGAAATCTGGAGCTAACTCAAACATTAGCCGGAGAAAAAGAAGGTTCCTTATTGGGTGCTATTGACAAATGTCGAACTTCTATGGGGAGAAGAACGCTCAAACAATGGCTATTACGTCCACTTGCTAACAAAGATAAAATCGAGCATAGACAAGACGCTGTAGCTTCTTTGGCTAGATCTTCTAGGCGTTTAGATGAATTACGAAATAGTCTCAAAGGATTGAGAGATATGGAAAGGTTAGCAACCCAACTTTCCTACAATCGTTCGGGTGGTCGTGACTTGGTTGCAATTGGACTTGCGCTGGAAAGAATGCCACGATTAAAGGCACTCTGCATGGAAGTTGATGACTATTTACTCAATAGATTATCCGCAGATTTGGAGGTCCTAGAAATGATGAGAATCGATATTCAAGCGAATCTCAATGATGTGCAGCCGCTTTCATTGCGTGATGGCGGAATTATCAGAGAAGGCATCGATGCAAAGCTGGATGAATTGCGTAAGGCTGCAGCAGTAGGACATAAGTGGTTCAAAGATCTAGAAGTGAAGGAAAGAGCCAGACTAGACATTCCATCACTAAAAGTGAGACATAATCGGCAGATTGGATGGTATATTGAAGTCACAAAGACACACTTATCTAAAGTGCCAGAGGATTGGAATAGAAGGCAGCAAATGACTAACGGAAACCGTTACGTCACAGAGGAATTAGTCGAGTGGCAAGACAAACTTGTAACTGCTGCCACCAAGGCCAACGCTATCGAATATGACATGTTCAGGGACCTGAGAGATAGGTGCAGAGAAAAGTCTAGAACTTTAGGAATGATTAGTTCTAATGTTGCTCAAATCGATGTGTTGCAATGCTTTGCTGAAATTGCGAGAAATCGTTCGTGGACCAGACCTACTATTTTTGAGGATGAAAGATTGGTCGCTAAAGGCCTGAGGCACCCTGTATTGGAGGCTCAGAGTGGGTTCGTTCCAAATGACCTCAAACTTGACAAAAAGCGACGCTTCCTATTGATTACAGGCCCTAACATGGGAGGAAAATCCACCCATTTGCGATGTGCTGCACTGCTATCTGTTCTTGCTCAATCCGGTTCATTCGTTCCAGCTAGCAGCGCACAAGTAGGATTGGTTGACCGTATATTTACCCGAGTTGGAGCATCTGATGATATCAGAAGAGGGCGCTCAACATTCATGATGGAAATGATGGAGGTCGCTCATATTTTGAAAAGGGCGACCAACAAATCACTGGTCCTATTGGATGAAATAGGCAGGGGAACTTCAACCTTCGATGGATTATCGATTGCTTGGTCTGTAACTGAAGATATCTGCAAGCGAATCGGTTCTAGAACACTTTTCGCAACTCACTACCACCAATTAATTGGATTGGAGGGCGATGCTGAAGGCCTGGTTAACGTGCATGTTCAAGTTGCGGAATCCGATGGCGAATTGAAATTCCTTCATACTGTTTCAGATGGGCCTTGCGATGATTCCTATGGAGTCCAAGTTGCCGCTTTGGCAGGACTTCCAAGACATGTTGTAGAACGCTCTAGTGACCTACTTGGTTTCCTTGAGAGACAAGCTCAAGGCGCTAAGGCTGGTGAAAAAGGCGCTCCTACAGCACGTAGTGCTGGACAATCTTCTCTGCTAGGATTTGTCGGTCAACCGCAGGTCAGAATCGAAAAGGATGCATTGGGAGAGGCTTTGAAACAAGCAATATCAAGCATAGATCCCGATGCTATGAGCCCAAGACAAGCACACGATGCTCTGTATGAATTGCTGAAATTAATGGAGGGTGAAAAATGAGCGAACCCTCGAGAATAAAGCAACTTGATGACAGAACAATCGGTCACATCGCAGCCGGAGAAGTTGTCGAGAGGCCTGCTCAAGTAGTCAAGGAGCTAATAGAAAACTCAATCGATGCTAAATCTTCTAGAATTACCGTTGAAATTGATCGTGGAGGATTTGATTTAATCAGGATTACAGATGATGGTTCAGGCATTCACGAGCAAGATTTGTCGCTCTCTCTAGACAGGCATGCTACCAGTAAGTTGTCCAATGAAGGTGATTTGGCCGCAATAGGCACATTGGGATTCAGAGGAGAAGCATTGGCTAGCATAGGCATGGTCAGCAAGCTCTCAATTTCCAGTAGGCCTCAGGGAACTGAAGGGCGAAGAATCGTAATGGATAATGGAAACAAGGGCAAAATCGAGCCTGTAGGAATTGCTGAAGGAACTTCAATCGAAGTCTCCCAAATCTTTGCCAATCAACCTGCAAGGCTGGCTTTCCAACGCAGGCCCGCCACTGAAACAAGCAAAATTGTGGACGTAGTAGTCTCTCACGCAATCAGCCATCCTGAAGTTGGATTCAGATTGGTTAGCGATGAAAAAACCATTTTGGAAGTGCCAGCTGTTGACGAAATGGAAGACCGCTTGTATGATGTTCTGGGAAGACAGGCCGGAAAGATGATTCCAATTTCAGCCCCAACAACCGATTCTGATGCACCAGGAGATGAAAGGTGGTCTGGGTGGATTTCTACCCCTGACATTACTCGAGGTAAAGGTGATGAAATCCATGTTCTGATTAACGGCAGGCCGGTTGCTGCTCAACCGTTTTTACAATCTATTAGAAGAGGGTACAAAACGAGATTGATGCAAGGCAGGCACCCTGTGGCAGTATTGCTCCTTGATTTACCAAATGATGAAGTCGATGTGAACGTGCATCCTACCAAGCGTGAAGTCCGACTCAAACATTCTTGGCGTGTTCTAGAAAGGCTTGAGCGCAGTATAGCTTACACTCTAGAATCGACGCCCACCGAGCCGGAATCTAGTGGAGGAATCACTGGAATCACATCATTGGCACCTCAACCTGTTGAGAGAAGAGTTGTCGAGAAACCTGCATGGGCACAAACCGCACAAATTTCACTCACCGGAGAAAAGCCGGTTGAAATCAAGAAGGAGAAGTCCCGACCAATATCACAGCCTGAATCTTCCCAAACTACCATCACGGGAATTGAAGCGATTGCTCCTGCTCTTTCAATCGGTGAAAGAGAATTACACAGACATGCTGGATGTGGACAAACTGAAGATATTGACAATACAGAGCCACTAGGCCCGGTAATTAACGACCTGCCTGCTATGGAACCTCTTGCGCAGTTTGCCGATTCGTATATCTTAGTTCAAGCCGAAGAAGAATTATTGCTCATCGACCAACACGCTTTGCACGAAAGAATTCGATATGAAAGATTGAGGCATGATGAAAGTCTTTGGCAGGCGCAAGAAAGAATCTCTCCAGTACCGCTAGACCTTGATGCTAGGCAAATTGCGCGATTAGAAGCGAGAATTGAAGATTTGAATAACATAGGATTTGTTATTGAAAAGAAAGCCTCTGGATATTCTATAACCAGTGCACCTGCTCTGCTTTCTGCGAGTGAATTAGAACCATTTATGCACGATATTTTACTTGATATGAGTGAGGATGGAGCTCCTCTGGAGACGATTGAAGAACGCAAGGACCACCTAGCATTCCTAAATTCGTGTAGAGGCGCTGTGAAAGCGAATGAAAAGCTAAACTTGTCTCAAATGAGGAGATTGCTTGATGATATGCGCAGGATCCCAAACCCTTGGGCTTGCGTGCATGGCAGACCAACTGCAATGAGGATTCCATTGAATGCTCTAGACCATCATTTCGGACGTCATGGTTGATTTTTGACATTCAATCCAAGATTGATTAATTGTTCCAAGAAACTAGGCCAGGCCACTTTATGCAAATTTGCACCCTCAATAATACCGCCACATTTTGAAGCCAAGAGTACCGCAGTCATCTGAATCCTATGGTCATCAAATGTTTCAACAATTCCTTGTGGCCGAACCGGTGTTTGGCCTCCATGAACTGTAATACCATCATCGGTAATTGTCGATTTAATTCCAAACTTAGCAAGTAGCTCTGCTGTTTTCGTTATTCGATTTGATTCCTTGAAAGCGGCATGTTTGGCACCACTAATTGTACCACCCTCGCCCAATGCTAGCCATGCGGCCATTGGAATGATCAAATCGTTCGAGTCACGTAGAAATTTATTCTCCAAGTCGTGACCTATTGCATCTGTAACATCTGGAGGATTCTCAACATCTAATCCTGCCAATTTTGCGAATGCCATCATCGAGGCATCAGAAGGGATGACAACATCAGGGCAGTTGACCTGCCACGACTCTCCTGGATTGACCGCACCAGTTTTTTTGCATAAATACCATGTTAAATCGGCGTGTTTTCTAGATACTGCATCTCCATTTGTCTCGATTTTGAAACCATTTGTGCGAGGAGCCATTAGCATCAGGGCTGAATGAAATTGTGATGTCTTTGAAACATCAATGCTAACCGATTTCGCAGAGAATGGACCGGTTAATTGTAGAGGATATTCGGAACTTTCCGAAAACGATTTCGCTTTTATTTGCAATGATTCTACCAAGTGTAAGGAACTCCTTGCTCGTAGGCTTGCGTCGCCATCAAGTGTAATTGGGAAGCCGCAAGTTGCAGCTTGGGCAATCAGGAAACGAAGTGCTGTCCCACTATTCTTACAATCTAAAACAGCGCTTGGTGGATTTAGTTCGCCACCCGTCATCGTCAAACCATCCCATTTGATTCCCAAATCGGTCAAGCAATCAATCATTGCTTGCACATCTTCGCCAATCTCCCACATCTCAATTTTTGTAGCAGACTCGTCCATACTTGCAAGAGTTAACCAGCGCATTGAATGGCTCTTGGAAGGTGGCAATCTTAGTGTTCCAGAAAGAACACTGGGCTCGATTTCAAGTAAATTACCAACCTCATGTCCCGCACTAGAATCTGACATTGGCATCCCCCCGTGAATTAAGCCAAGCGGCATTAGGAGATGAAGTCATCCAATGCGCATATTGAAGTGCGTCATCGGTGTAGGGCTAAACATGGTCACAGATGCGCTAAATCGGCCTTTGCGTGACCTGAGGATTTCCTTGACAGATCGCTGTAATATGCGATGCAGATATTGCATGCCCAGAGAGCATTTCGATTCTCACGACTTCTTGGCTAAGGAGGAAATACTATCCTATGAAGAATTGACAACTGTGGTAGAGTCCCTTATTCCATTAGGCCTGACAAAGGTAAGGTTAACCGGTGGCGAGCCATTGTTGCGAAGAGATGTGTGTTCCTTCATTCAGATGTTGCCCAAGGAACTAGATTTAGCCATGACAACTAATGGGATTCTACTAGAAAGATTTGCAACCGAATTAGCCGCTGCTGGTTTGAATAGAGTCACGGTATCACTGGATGCACTGGATGTGGAGACATTCCAAGCAATGGGGGATACTGATGAAACACCAGAAACAGTGCTGCGTGGTATTGAAGCCGCAAGAATGGCAGGGCTTTCAGTAAAGGTGAACACCGTGATTAGAGCGGGATATAATGAGCATTCTGTTGAAAAAGTAGCAGAGAGATTTGTTGGGACTGATGTTGTTGTACGTTATATTGAATTCATGGATGTTGGTGAAACTAATTCCTGGAATAACGATGAGGTCATCACTGGTGAAATGATGAGAGCGATGCTAGAAAATCTTCAACCGGTTAAGCCAAATCATGTTGGTGAAGTTGCCAACCGGTACATGAGAGGAAATCAAGAGATTGGATTCATAGAAAGCGTGTCAAAACCATTCTGCGGAGACTGCAATAGAGCCAGAATCAGCGCAGATGGATCACTATACACTTGCTTATTCGCATCCAAAGGTAATGACTTGAAATCCTTGCTTCGAATGGATGCCTCCAAAGAACAAATTGCTGATGCTGTCAGAAGTATATGGTCCAAAAGAGACGATGCTTATTCACAAAACCGTGGAAACAAAGTCCAAGAAAAAGTGGAAATGTCATTTATTGGCGGCTAATCAGAAGTTGGCAGCTTTATTTTTGCTAGCACAGTATTGCTTCCTTTGTCAACCAACTGGAAGATGTGATTTCCAGAGTCACATTCTATTTCTTCACAGTTGATCACAAAATAATCGCCTTTGCTGATTGACCATCCTGCATCTCGGTCATGGAATGATACATTTGAGCCAACGGTACCGTACACATCAGCATCATCTACAAATCCGTAGTGCTCTTTGATACTCTGACTAGTTTGGTTAACTATTGCCCATTCGACTTTGGACGGATCTAGAGATTGGTCAATGCTTGTAATCGAAACAACATGATATCCATTAGATAGTGCTCGGACGGACACGGATGCTTTCGGGTCGGCCTTTTCCACGGTATCAAGAGTTGTTGACATCATGACGAAAACCATACTCGAAAGTAGTACAGTGATAGCAAGTAAAAGCACAGTAGCGATGACTGGGCTTACCGCTTGGTCATCTCGGTGCATGTCAACCCCTTGCATACAAATCACTTGAATCAACCGCTTAGATTTCTGAAAATAAACCGGATTTGAGTAGCATTGACTAGTTTCAAACTATCCAAAGCATACGTCTACAGGTCACTGCTCTCCAAATAATACCCTTGGTCAAGCGGTTGAACATCATATTCAATATCCAGTCCGGAAGCCTGAATATCATGCTACCAATTTTGAAAGAACGCTTGGAATTACGCATTACTTTGCCCATTTGCTTCTTCCAGATTTTTTCATATTCTTCGAGTGGCAATCCAGATTTGAGATGCTCTGCAATAACTTGTCCTGCGATTCTTCCTCCAATCATTGCAATTGTAATTCCTGCGCCGTTAGAGGGCAGAACCATCCCTGCAGAATCACCAACCAATACATAATTGCCTTTGACAAATTTCTTGATGGTTCCTGACATTGGAAGTGAACCTGCTCCATTAAACGAGATCTCACCGTCATATTTTGAAATAAAATCTTCAGTATATTCATTCAAGCTGCGACCTTTGGAAAAACTTCTCTGGATACCTAATCCAATATTCGCACCGCTGGATTTTGGGAACATCCAAGCGTATCCCCCAGGAGCCATGGACCCGAAGTGAAGTTCTACTGCATCGCCAAAATCACCCTCCATCAGTACAAATTTAACGGGTATTTTAGTCGATTTTTCAGTCCAATAATCTCTTCTTATTGGGCCATTATGCCCACCTGCGTCTACGATTATATTCGCAGAGATTTTACTTCCATCACGCAAGATAACAGAATTTTCTTCCACTTTGTCTACACGGGTATCGACGAGGTACTCTGCACCGGATTCTTTAGCTAAATCAACCAAAAACTCATCATGAGCGACTCTGTTTAGAACATAACCATCGAAATCAAACTTCAATGGTTTCCCGGATGGTGGAACTATGTGCATTTCAGTCGAATGGCGAGAGATTGCAGATTGAGGAGTTCTGAATAAATCGTCCATATCAGGAACGTCGGGACACAATCTTCGCATCTCATCATTGGTTGGGACCAATTCTCCACATTGGAGAGGAGTGCCAATTGGATCTCTGCCATCAACAACCAATACCTTAGCACCGCCTAGTGCTGCATATCTCGCAACAGTACTTCCGGCGGGCCCGCCGCCGATTACGATAACATCGTGGTCGAATTTTGCAGACAAACTAACACCTCACTTGTGACGATTTTTAATCAGTTCAACTAGATGTTTAAGCAATTGCTTTGCGTCACAATCAGAGAAGTAGTCTAGATTTTGCATTGCCCTTTCTAGATGGTTTTGAATCAAAATCTCAGTGTAATTCAGACTGTCTCCAAAATTTAGCAATGTAATCAATTCATCAAATAGTGAATCCTCAAAATTATGAATAATTTCTGCAAAGCGAGCTCTTTGGTCTCCGTGAAGGATGGTCAATGCATGGATTATCGGTAGTGTCATTTTGCCTTCGTAAATGTCTGAGCCTCGAGGTTTGCCCATTCGCTCGTCACCTCGAATATCCAACAAATCATCTACTAATTGGAATGCTATGCCAATCTCCATTCCAAAATCGAATAACTTCTCGCATGCCTCTTGACTAGCGTTAGCGATTAATCCTGCACCTTTGCATCCAGCTGCAAATGGCCCTGCTGTTTTTCCTTTGACGATTTCAAGATAATCTTCGGGATTGGTAGAGAGGTCTAGAATGTGGTCGATTTGAGTGAATTCTGCACTGGCCAATTTAGAACAATAATGAGCCATCACATCCACTACGGATTTGTCATATTGGCCACCAAGCCCGAACCCCTGTGAGAACAGCCAATCTCCGGCAATAATGGCTTTTGCCTGACCATATTTTGCGTGAATTGTATCTTGACCCCTTCGAGTTAGAGCTTCGTCGTTAATGTCGTCATGAACTAAACTAGCAGTATGGATAAACTCGTTTGACATTGCAAACGGAATAATCTGATCTAGGTCTTGACCTTCTGCCAAATCATATGCCAACATTACCATGATTGGCCTAATTCTTTTTCCACCTGCCAGAACAACTTGGCCTGAGACTTCTGCAACTTCACCGAAAACGGCAGACTGCTCTGCAATAATAGATTCGAGGTTAGCATTAACCAAATCTCTCATCTCGTCAATCCTGTCGAGTGCCTCATTGTCCTCCATGGAACCCCCACAAGGGTCGCCTTCTTAACGAGTGGCGGACGCCCCACAGATGCCGGTAACTGCTGGCCGAGGTGATTGCATGAGTGGAGAAGACCGCTTTGAGATACTAATTTGTCCCGAAATCGGAGACGGAGTTAGCACTCATGCACAGAAATTCATCGATAGTTCTCCCGACGGCTTAGATTTAGTCGCCAAACATGTTCCGCATCTTGAGACCGCCATAGATTTGTTACTCGATGGCCATGGAGACATTGTTCCGGTTTCTGGAAAATGGTGGTTCGAGAACCGCATCAAAGACTTGTCAGCAGGACTAGTTTTACCTAGAAGAGAACCTACTCGCGTGCTTGTAGGTGAAGATAAGCCAGAATATATTCCAAAGAATGGTATTATTGTCGCAGATTGTGAAATCCTAAAGCGACAATTGATTCGCTCAAGAAAGGACCTAAATGTGCATTTGGCCGATGACATGGAAGGGATTCCAGGTGATGTTTTTGAAAGAGTACAATGGCTGGAAAACTTGAGAGTGGAGCGAGAAATCGATGGATTCATCACAACTAGAACACTTCATGCATCGCTTTCTTCTAAGCCTAGAAGGCATACTTTGGGAATGCAGAGACAAGATGATGCAAGAGCAAGATTCATTCCAGTTCCTTTGGAAGGATATACAGTCCTACTGACTAGAAAGGACTTCCCTGCATCGAGATTTTCCAAGGTTATCGATGTAGGGGCAAGCCTAGCATTGCGTCTTGAGTTAACTGTTCTAGACACTATTGAAGAGAACATGAGAGACAAAATCGGTTTGATTATCGAACAGAGAAAGGTTCGAACCATTCTACAAGATGTTGGAAATAGGGGTAAAACCCTGGGTTCTGAGAACCCTCTCAAAGAATGGAAAACCTTCTCTGGAGGTGATGAACATCAAGGGCCGAAAGATTCAGAGCCACGGATTGACATTATCCTCGAGACCGTGAGTAAAGATGGAACTGTTACTACTGGCGTCGAGAGGATTTTCCCGATAGATGAAAGCCATACAGGTACTCAAAATCTTGTGTTCAATTGGCAGCAGATCTTGAAAATCGCAAAAGAAACTCCTGAAGAGGAAAAACGAGGAAGAATGAAACAGTTGATGGATGAATATATCGATGAACTAGTGACTGGTGGAAGACTATCCGAAGACAGGATATATTCACCTATGTTCAAAGAGGATGACCACAACTAATCATCCAAGATTTCTTCACCGGTTAACTTTCTGATTTTGTTACGACATCTTTCGATGTTTTCTGGAGCCCTGTCGTCTCCTGCAAGAATCAAGTCATATCCATTGTCTGTCAATTCTCTTTGAAGTTCAATCATTTCGACAGGAGCATTTGCATCCACTACATCTGCAATCGATTCATCGACCTCTCGTGCAGAAGCCTCCCACGAACCTGAAAGTTTCAGCAAATCCTTAGTCATCCTCTCGATAATATCTACAGCAGATGGCGGGCGGGCTAGAGCACCTTGGATTCGACTTACTGCGTCAAGATGAAGAATACGTAATTCGCCTAATCTATTGGCAGCACCGATGATTTGAGTTGCCATCAATTCTCTATCACCATACTTCACGAGCTTTTTCTTTGCTTTCTCCAACTCTCTCTTAACCTCAGAAGAGCCTGCAATGATTGCATCTTGGATGCTCGCAACCTCATTCAATATTGATTGAATAGATTCAACTCTATCGCGCATTTCTTCTTCCAATCGCACTTCTTCTCTGCGAAGGTCGTGCCTAACGGTTGTAATTATGCCTGAGGCTAATGCAGTGGCCTCTTTCAGAGAGGTTTTGGCTGCTCTTTCGTAGCGCCCCATTGCTCGCCCTCAGGTTTATCTCAGTCTAAGCACCGTTTGAAGGTGTTGTTTTTCGGAGGTGATGATTTACGGCCCCGTAGGGGCCTAGAGTTTGGAAATAGCCCTCAGAATGTGCGTTTTGGACGCTTGATAGAGGTGTAACCTCAAATATGGAGAGGAGTGGAGGGACGATTAGAGGTATGCGAATGAATGAGAAGCAAACCCTACTTTCTGAACTCCACCAGGCAAGACTTGACCGCCTGAAAGAGATTTGTGCTCAGCATGGAATTTCTAAAAATGGTTCAGTTGAAGTTCTGCGTGCAAAACTAATCGCTGAGCTAGTTTTGGATGAATGGGATTTCTCACCAGAAAACATCGGTTCCATCTTGAACAATGATTTAGGCAAGGTTCTCTCCGTATTCGGAGTTAAAAAATCGGGTTCAATACGTGAGAGAAGGCAGCGTCTATTCCTTCACCTAAACCATGATGCAAAGCAACTGACTCCTGAAAAATTGGATTCGCTATCTCGTGACCAATTGCACGAATTGTGCTCAAAACTTGACCTTCCAAGATCTGGAGCCAAGCAAGCACTCCTAATGCGAGTTGCTGGAGTTCTAACCTCTCAATCTGGCTCATGGGGAGTTATCAAAAAGAGCCTTAGAAGACCTCGAGGCGCTCCTAAGATGATTCACATCCCTAAGCCAGGGGAAGAAGATGCTCCTGTAAAGCGAGTTGTGAAACCAATTGTGCCGCAACAAGAACCGATTCCTGTGCAGCAAATACCAATCCCTGTAACGCAAGTCCCAATTCCGGAAGTATTGACTCCAATCCCAGTTGTGCAAATCCCGCTTCCAGAAACACCTGAAGAGGTTGACAGCGACGAGGTGGAAATTATTGACATTACACCTCCATCTTCAGTGGAGACAACTTCAACCACACCTGTTGCTGAATTGACTACTGCTGTCATTGAAATTGAAGGTCGCAGTGCTGAAATTGATGCATTGTGCAGAGATTTCCTACTNGTTGGTTCAGTGAATGACATCGAAGATGTCAACGCCTTCATCTCCAGCCTATCAGAACACGGCTTTGCTTTGAGTGATTCGAAAACAGTTGACTTTGTCAAGTCGAGATTATTTGCATTAGATGAGATGGCTAAGGCAGAAAAAGATGCTATGCATTCGATGCCAAACTCATGGAGAGAAAGAGAGGCGCTTCGTAGATTCGAAGAAGCAAGGAATATACTCAGAGATGCTCTTCCGGAAATTATTGCTGAACACGATGGTGAGATGGTAAAGGCTAGAATGGCATTTGAGGATAAAGCACGAAACTTGAACCTAGATTTACGCCTACCATCGGTATCTGGAAGACTACATGCACTGTTTGATTTACAAATTTCTCTAGATGAAGAAATTGCAGCCACTGACCCGAGAACTGCAAGAAAAACAAGAGTGATTCGCTTACTACAACATGGTGCAATCCATTTGAATTCTAATGAAAGGCGAACTCTAGACAGATTGGAAAGGAATATCGATGGATTTGAACAATTAGTCGAAGCAATACTTGACAAGTCACAAGGTGCATATGGAGACGCACAACAAACACTCGTAATCAGATTCCTCGAAAAGAAAGGATATGAAGTCAACAATGCAGAACTAAGGCCGAGAATAGTAGCCGCTGCTGGAGTTATCGGAGCAGAATTAGGACACATTGCCCCTAGCGAAATCCCTAGATTAGCACCTGGAATCAAAGTTAGTGATACTGAAGTTGATTCAATTATCACCGACTTGAAGAGATTAGCTCAACAATTCAAGGCAAGCGACAAGGAAGAAGATGCTGACGTGGAGATGGAGTTGGCTGAATCTGTTGCAGATGCTGCTCAAAGAGTTACAACTATGCGAGAAAGAATCGATGGAGTCGATGACTTGCTTGCCAGATTGAAACTTTCACACGATTAACGTGTAGCGTAGAAGCCTTGGATAACCTTCGTAACTGTATCGATATCACGGATATCTCTGTTCAATAGGTCAGCGAGAATCTGTTCTCGCTGCTTGACATGCTGTTCGAACTGAGCAGGAGTTATTCCTGCTGCTGTACAAATGGTCTCTCTCATTTTCGAAGGGATTCCTGTTTCTTCGATTTGATCGGTTGCAGCATTATACTTCCAAATGGCGTTTAGACGAGGTTTGTCACCTTCCATTCCTGCAACTTCAGCAACCTCAGTGATTTTTCTAGCGGTTTTCCCGTTAACATACAATCTCGCTTGAATGATAATCAAATCAAGTCCAGTGAGCATGATTGGAGGGACATTCATTGGAGGATTAATCATCCTAGTAATTGTCTCCATGGCAGTATTTGCGTGTAGAGAACCAAAGGAACCATCGTGACCTGTGTTCATAGCTGTTAGCAGGGTTGCCGCCTCGCTGGAACGAACTTCTCCCACAATGATTCTGTCAGGGCGCATTCTCAGGCTCGATTTTAGGCAGTCATTCATGTCAACTTCAGGAGTTCCATCAGGTCTTTCTCTGCGGGTTTCCATTCGCAACCAATGGTCATGGTAGACTTGCAATTCAGCAGTATCTTCTACAGTCAACAAACGCTTGTGCCATGGAATATACATTCCCAAGCAATTCAATGTCGTTGTTTTACCAGAACCTGTGCCCCCTGCAATAACGAAGTTTGCAGGCCTACTATCTAATCCTTCAATCCAAACCCACATCATTGCCGCTAAGCGTACATTCACTGTTCCGAATTTGATTAAATCAATCATTGTTAGAGGGTCTTCACGGAATTTACGAATGGTCAGAGTCGGTCCGTCTGGAGAAACTGGAGGAATTGTGCCGTTTACACGGCTTCCATCTGGCAATCTACCGTCAAAAATTGGAACCATCCCTGGGCCATCTCCGAGTGGAACAGAAGTAAATGCTGCAATGTTTTTGGCGATTTCAATTCCTTGTTGGTCATCTACCCAAACATTCGTCCTGCACATTCCGTGATCTCTGTGAGCAACCTTCACGCATTGTGCACCTCCGTTATACATCACTTCTTCCAAATTATCATCTTCTAGAAGTACAGCCAAGTTGCCGTAAGGATTCGGTTCTACTCCCCCGTCTACATGATACATAGGAGATGGGTGATTTGACTCCATGTAAACTGTTACTCTTCCATATTGCTCGAGAATTTTTTCCATATTCTAACCTCCAATTACTAAGACTCCTACGTGATAAATGGACATAGAAACAGCCATCCAAAGTGGAGCCCACCACAATGCTGAACGCATTCTGCCAAGCATTCTACCGCTGACAGCTATTGCTACAAGCGATGCTGCGCCAAAGAACAGTGTGAAAGAGGTATTGAACGAATCAAGTTGGAACCCCTGAGTTCTAGGTGCGAACAAGCCAACAATAAATGCAATCAAGAATGGTAAACCAACTGATACGAACATGATAATCAGTATCGACCTACCCATCAAATCAGATTCTCGGCGGTTCATTAGGTCGTTCAATCTCTCATAATCCCTTGACATGTCTGCAAGGATGTTTTGCAGAGGAGCATCTTGTTCTATAGCAGTAGACATTAGGTGCATTACCCTCTGAACCTGTGATGAGCGTGATTTAGTAGCGAAGTTAGCAAGGGCTGAATCGAATGATGATGCGTGGCTTTCAGATAGAGTCTCTTTCAGCAACTTACCTAGAGTCCCTGTGTTTCTATCAGCTTCTGCCATCATAGCTTGTTGGAGACCCAGTCCAGCACCTAGGGAATCAGAAAGTGCCTCAAGCATTGCAGGCAAATCATTCTCGATACCCCTTCTTCTGACTCTTTCAAGGATTGGAGGAATCCCTCCGATGGCGCACGCTACACCCAATGTGATGATGAAAAGTAACAATGGGTCATTTCTGAACATCTCCAGGATTCCGAATAACATAGATCACAACCCCGGGTCCTTAGTATGGGCTTTTAGCCCAATCATTGCCATACCTAACAAAGTCAAGAAGAGTCCTACATTGACAATGCTCATGATCATGCCTTGGTCCATTGGACCGAACAATTCCTCTGCATCTTCCATCAATTGAGGTGCGATTCCAAGAATTGAAAGAATGATTGGTCCAATCATTCCAATCGATAGAAGTGTTTCAGGAACACCTCCCAATTCTTCGATATACTCCTTAACATTCTCAGTTCGGCTTTCTTCCATTCTTTCTCCTTGTTTCCTTAGAGTCTCGATGATGTCAGTGTTCTGAGTAACGTTGTTTAGCATGGTATTGATGACTCTCTTGTAGCCATCAGTCTCTGCTTTTTTGAGCAATCCTCGAAGTTCTTTTTCCAATGGACGTCCTTTGTTGATATTTTCCATCAAATCAGAAAAGTCCTTCGAAATAATTCCGTATCCCCCCTGAGAAATAGAATGGATTGCTGCTTCTAATCCTACGCCTGAACCCATTAGGACATCCAAGGTTCTGATTACATACAGAACTTCTCTGGACTCATCTAATGAACGCATTCAATCACCTCAGCGTATATCTTCAATCAACTCAAAGCGGTAAATTTTCTCTGAACCATCGTATTCGATTTTTCCGAATACACATTTTACATCCCTCTCTTCGAACGGGTCGTGTATGTAAGGTTGACCAGAACGGAACATTTTCAGAATTTTTTTGTACTCTTCGTAATCCATTTCTCCACGNACTGTGTAGATAGCTGATTCCGCTCCTTCGTCAACTAAGTCGTCGCCTTCACCACCATGCAATACAGTACGAGTAATTCTGCGAGTTATTGCTACGCTAATATCTGCATTAGGCAATCTCAACCAGTCTGAACTTGAAGTACCACTTGCGGGGCGAATAAAGAAATCTGTTCCTGCCATAGGCTCACCTGTGAACCAGTGAGAACGCGAATGGAACTTGAACCTGTTGGAGTATTCAACTCAATTCGTAATCTTAAACCAGCCGAAGCGCGGCTCATGAACGGAGCCTTCCTCGGTGAGTTCATCAAGAGATGATTCAGATGCATCTCTGTCGTGACCTCGAGCAGCAGCATTGGATAGTAATGTATCGAAGTCAACACCTTCACCTTGATCTAGCCTGGAGATTAAATCGAGTAAGACCTTCTTCAAATCGACCTCCCCCTCAGCACTGCTTTCCTCTTCTGGAGAGGATTCGCTCTCGTCTACATCTAGACTTGTCTGAGATTGAGGAACNGCTGGTTTCGACATCGACGGTATCTTGTCTTCAGCAATGTCCAGTGAATTCATAATATTGAGGCGATATGTCTCCAAATCGATTTCTCCATAATGCTCGTTAGCAAGAAGGATACCTTCACGCATTTCTTCTGGAATCCCTCCAGCTGCTAGTGCATCAACACTCTTCTCCAGAGATGTTGCTTTTTCGTGCATGTCGATTCTCTCAAGCATGCCTTGAGATGCCTCAACAAGCCAGTTTCGATAGCCTTCACGAGTAATAATTGACGCTTCTTCTGGCCTCAAGCTTGTATATACAGCACCTTCATCATTCTGGAAATAACGTGCTTTTGCAATCATCAAGAGCATGATTGTCTCTCCGTCTTCGAGTCTCGAAGATAATTGAATGGTTAATTCCCTCATCGACTCTGGTGCGTAATCTCCTACTGAAAAGAAATGCAAACCGGAAGGGTCCCTTAATTGGCCCTGCCAAAGAGTAGATCCATTGGAGGTTTCCCTAGGGTCCAGCCTCTCGAGCATACCCGCCACTACTACACGGTTGACCTTTGCTCCAAGTTTGGTTATCACAAATAGAGGGTCGAATTCTCCTGAGCCTTGTTGACTCAAGGTAGAATCGCTAAACTCTGAGGCAAGCATATGCCAAGCAGGCTGTCTTCTTGCTCTTCTTGCTGGCTGCATCAGACCACCCCCCACTTTGCTCTTAGTTCAGCAGCAGCAAGAACCGAATCTACCTCGATCAATTCAACGTCATCGGATAGTAGCATTGCTCCTTGCTCATCGACGATAGTTCTCCCACTCGCCTTCAACTTCTTTCCAAGTAACAGTTCTCGGAGTTCTTGAACGAATGCCATTGTTCCATTCTCAACGATGTGTGATGAAATTTGGTCTTGATTCATTCCAATCAATGCCTCTGATGCTGATTTATTGATAATCAGGGAGATGGTAGATTTGCCGTCATCCAAAACTAAGCGTAATCTGACGTCTGTTTCCCCTTCTTGAGCGCCGTGAGTTGCACACTCGCCGTCTCTGAGAACTCTTCTGCACTCAGGACATCTCTTGATTATTCCAGAATCTTCTCTAATTGAAATCACACTACCTGTTGTAGAAATCCCAACCCTACTAGCTCCTGATGACAAGTCTTTGAGTTCAACCTCGACGACATTGTTGGCTAAATCAACATCATCTCCCCATGGCGCAGCTGCTAAGACTTCAATCTGAGATTCATTGTCGACTGTAATATCAGGGATTCCTTGCCATGCCCTTACTCTAACTCCTTTGAGTCTTACAACCACAGGGGTTGATTCGAAATCGAACGGAGGCTCAGACCAAATAGAACAACGGCATTTACCAGTTGGGTCGGCGACATCGCCTGACCAAACGCTCTTTGCTTCACCATCTCTACCTTGGAAATCTCTCTTAATCATCTTCTGGATTTCTAATATGATTTCCACATCTCTTGACCCGTCTCTTAGGTCTTCTATTCGACTGACTGAGCGAGCAACCAAATCCTCGGCTGATGCGAAGTTCGAATCGTGGAATATCTCGATTTTAGTAGAGCCTCCAACATTGATTTCAGGTGTGTCTCTAAATACCCTAATTTGGGCGTTTTCTATTTTTAGTAATGAACCGATCTCATGTTCAAATGGTTCCCAGGATAAGAACCCGATAGCGCCACTATCATCGGCAATTCGGCCTCTAACTACGTCTATAGAACCGGAGCCGTCTTTACGGTGAATGACGTCTTTACGAGATGCAAGTAATCTACCAACTACCGTAACAGAACCTTCAGATTTAATTGAGTTAATATCAACAGGTTCGCCCGGCGTTGTTACAGTACGCACACCCTCTCTAAGAACTACTACTCTACTAGCTTGGTTCACGTTGATGCTCATTCTTCCTTGATATTCGTTAACTGAAACTCCTTCAAGACGTACAACTGCACCTGGTGCTATGTTTGGATTGTTTCCCCAATCCTTGTATTCCCATCTTGTGCGATTCCCGCCTTCTGACCAAGGTTGGTCTTCAATCAAGCCGTATGGGACGATTTTTTCTTCACCACGAACCATCGTAGTTCTAGGATTGTGAGTAACTATCTCCACTTCGATTTCGACATTACGATCGTCTGCAGATAAGTCAGATAGCTTCTCTACCTTCTTTATGGGCAATGATTGTCTCTGAGACCCAGACGATTGTTGACTGGATTGTGCTGGTGCACCCGTATCTGATTGGAAACGGCGTAGAACAGAACGCATGGCATCTTCGGGAGGGATTAGGAAATCCTTCTCGTATCTTGCAAAAGCTTCTGCGACCTTTTCAGGGTCTGCTTCAGGAACTTGCTTGATGACTTCCGAAACATGTGCTTCATAGTCTGACATTAGAAACACCTCGACGGTCCAATTCAATTTCTGGCCCGTCATAGGACGGGTGTTCGGGCTTTCGTGCTGGTTGGTTGAGTTGTATTGACACTCCCTTTCACCTCCGTGGAGTTGAATGTTCAATGGAGACGGTTCTTGAAGATGTCTGCCAGATTCGCAAACTAATGAAAGTGAATCTATCAAGCAGGATTAATCCTCAAACCGTCCAACATCAGAACATCCGGGACATGCATTGAGCCGGTACTGTATGAACCCTTGCGTTTTGAAGAGTCACCCAAAACTACTCTTCCGGAAAGCGCCTTTGCCATGTTTCCTGAAAATCCTGCTTGCGAAAGTGCACCGATTACCTCTCCGCCTTCAACCCTCAGGATAGTTGAAGTTGTTACAGAAAAATCACCGCTGGTTGGATTAGCTGTATGTGCACCCATTACACTGTGTACAATGTAACCTTCTTCCATTTCCTCAACTAACCTATCTCTAGAATGAGTCTTGGACGATGAAGACAAAATTAGATCGCTGCAACCGCAAATAGGAGGAGCCGTGTGTCCGCCTCTTGATGCGGAACCAGTTGTCTGGGCTTCGGTAACCTTACCTTCAGACACCAATTTGGCAGCGTCTCTAGTCGACCACAACTCTCCAGACAATCTACCGGCATCTACAATTTTCTGAGTTCGACTTGGAACACCTTCGTCATCGCGAGAGCCAGAAGACATCCCTCCTTCCATCAGTCCATCATCGATTAAAGAAAGGTGGTCTGCCATAACAATCTCATTCATTTTTCCAGACCAGAACGATTCACCACGTGCTAGCCTTTCTCCCTTTATTGCAGATGGAACAACAACTGAAAACAAAGGTGAGAAGCCGTCAGAAGTCATCAAAACAGGACAGTCTTCAGTTTCTCCACCATCTATTTTTTGTCGTGTAATTTGCGACCAGTGGACTGCTTTGTCAACACATGCTGTCAAATCTTTGAGTAAGCCTCGTGAAGATTCTCCCTCGTATGAGGAAGTCAAATGATCCTCTTCATCGATTGAGATGTGGACACCTATTCCGTGTGAAGTGTAAACTCCACCATCTTCAATCCCTGAGCTAGTAACAATCGCACCAGCGCCAGCGCCAACACCGATGCCGCCGCCGACTGCAACCGCTCTCGGGTCTAATTCAGCGACTCTAGTAAGCACCTGGTCACCTTGTTCGAGTAACTCCTCTGGACCCATGTCTAAAATGGCTTTATCCTTCATTCCAGAAACGCTTGATGCTGATTGATTTCCAGGCAATTCAAATCCTTCGATTGAAGGAGATTTTCTTGCGATGGAAAGAGCTTGCTGAATTGCCCTTTCCGCTGATGAAGGGTCCACCAGATGCGCAAATCCATATCTCCCATCTTCCACTATCCTGATTCCGAATCCGCCTTTGCCACCGCCAGATGCCATCGAAATCTTACCAGCCTCAATGTCTAGCGAATGACCATATCCTTGAGAGGCAAAAATTTCCCATTCTGCCACGCCAGCGCTTTCGCAAGCACTGCCTATCTTTTGCGCTGAATCCATCAAACGCTCAACCGCATCATCAGGAATCATTTCATCCCACCAGTGCTTCTCTAATTCTCATCAGTGGCCCACCGTCTCCAACAGGCACAGTCTGGCCCTTACCACAGAATCCTGGTGCTCCGAGGTAAGCATCACGGGTTAATCCGTCTACGTTCTTCAAAATTTCAAGAGTCATTCCTGAAACACTGACATCACGAACTGGACGGGATAGCGAGCCATTTTCAATAATCCAAGCTTCCTGTGCTGCGAATTGGAATGAGCCTCTACCAGTATCAACTTGACCGCCTCTGCTTCCACAAGCATATACGCCGAATTCAATATCTTCAATCAATTCATCAAGGTCTTGATGAGTTCCTCCTTGAATGACAGTATTTGACATTCTAACAAGAGGATGATGTAATCCATCTTGGGCTCGAGCGCCTCCGTTTGGATCCAAGTCGTATCTGTGGGCAGTCTCACGATGGTTTAGGTATTCAGTAAGAACGCCATTCACAATCAGATTCTTTGGGCGAGTGTCAACGCCCTCATCATCAATCGGATAACAGCCGTATCCACCACGCATTGTTGGGTCGTCGACCACGGTGCATATCTCCGAGCCGATTGTTTGACCCAAGCGCCCTTCTAAGCAAGAATCTCCGGCAGCCACTAAATCTGCTTCGCAAGGATGACCCAAGGCTTCGTGAATGTAAACACCGGTCAAATCTCTATCTGCGACCAGTGGCATTTTTCCAGAAGGTGCTCTTTCAGCACCTAGCAACCTAAGTGCGGAGATTCTAGCATTACGGCCCATCTCTCCTAGGTCGCATGACTCTATTACTTCTAAGCCACCTTCTCCTCCATGCCTCATTCTATAGGAAACTACGTCACTTCCATCTCTTGCGGTAACCATGCCATTGATTAGGCTCCTTTGGAATGACCAAACTCGGTTCATTCCTTCACTGGTCATCAACTCGGTGTGAATGTGCTCATCAGACCATCCTGTGCTTGTTGAGACAATCTTTTCGTGGTCTTTTGCTTCATTGTCTATTGCTAGCATCATTTCGATTCTAGTATCAAGATCGGTGTCTCTGACATCTTTGGAGCTTTTCCAATGGATTTCATCCTCTATGATTGGAACTTCAGCCAATCCAACCGCTACTTGAGAAGGAGAACGTCGTGCTGCAACCGCTTTTGCTAATCGAAGAGTGGGTGCTACTTGGTCTACAATTGATGCAATATCGCTGGTAGAATGGACACCCCACGCACCATCCGCAAGAATGCGCATTGTTACTCCGACTTCTTGACCAGGGATTGCCCTCTCCAACTTACCATCCTTGAGAGAAGCGGTATTGGTAGTCTCGCTTACCAGCCTGATTTCTGCGTATTCTGCACCCAGTTCTGTAGCATGATTCAAGGCCTTTGTGATTTTGTCTTCATCGAGAATTCTCCCACTAGAAAACAATGAATCTGATTGTCGAGTAGTAACCACCATGGTCAACCGGTGTAGTAGGGGCTCTTTCACATTTACGAACTTTAGCGTAAATCTGCAAGGTGAATATGGCCTATTGCGCCATTCTCTGATTTTTCACCTTCGATGCCCAATCTTTCTGAATCAAAAATATCTAGCCCTGGCCTATCATCTAAGATTTCAAAGCCCATTTTTCGAGCATGTTCAACATATGATTCATCACTTGCTTGACTTGAAAGGTCTACGATCCAGGCTTCAGTATCGCCTTTTAGCAGACCTGCTCGTTTGAAGCTAGTAGAAATGTGGTGAGTACCAGAAAGTAATCTCATGAACTCTCCATCCAGTGAATTAGATTTCATCGAACCCCTATCTTGATTTCTCATCAGTACTTCATGTGCAACCCAACCATGAATGTCGCTTGCAAGACAGTAACCGCTAATCAAAGCCCAATTTTCAGAGTCTCTATTCTCTATCCACGACATAACAAGAGACCTGGGGTCGTCACAAGGAGAGCCCAAGGAAACTCTTCTGCACGGGAATATTGGTGCGGTCACAATTGCCGCAAAGCATCCATGATTTCAATCCTGACGCTCGCCCGGAAGCGGTTCATCATCACTTCTAGGAGGTTTTTTCACATCTTTAGTGGAAAGCATCCTCACTGATTGCAATATTCGCTCAACCAAAACAGGACCCCATCCGCGTTTTGATTTCAACTTATCAAGTTCGTAATTGCTCATGGCTAACAAATCTGCAGGCGTTCTAATTCCCATTTCGGATAGTGTCCTAGCTCTGTTTCTTCCGACATTCCTAACTTGGACTAACTGCAACAAGTCTTCCTTACAGCCGGCTCTAACTCTTGCACGGGTAAGTTCTAGCAGACCGGCTAGTTCTGCAACATATCCAAGATGCTCTTCAGCGAATACATCATCTCGAAGCAAAACTTCTCTGGCAGCGAGCAATAACCAAGCCATCAAATCCGTACGTGAATAGACATCTCCTGGAGTAACGCCCAATTCTTTTTCGATATCTCTGAGGTCTCGCTCATCATACCAAAATTCGGTACACCAAGCACTTTTCACCAATCCCATTGCCCTTTCATCTATCGGGCTTTCAATCAATAGTTGGTCTTCGACTAATGCTGCCTTTTGCCTCAATTTGCTTCCAAAATCCAATTCACTAGATTTCGGCCATAATGAAATGAAATCTGGTGTTGCTGCAACTAAATGACAAAGGCTGAAACTTGTCACTGGTAGACTCTTTCTGACAATGCGCCTAACAGCCCTTCGCAAACCATCAAGCATAATGTCTGCAGAAAGAGGGTCGATATACAACTGTGCGACCCTTTCGCCCATTGGAGTGGCTTCGTACTCATTATCCAATGCCTCGGTATCGAAAGAAAGGGCATTTCCAACGCTAATGCTTGAAGCTCTTTGGAACCCGAAGGTTGCTTCCGTTGGCTCACGTGATTTGGATTTCGAGAAACTTACGCCGGATGCGGATTGAGCCGCATCTACCCAAGAAGGGGTTTCGTCATCCCAATTCTCTTCGATGCTACCAACATTTGTTCTGCGTACAAACCGCTTATCTACGAGCCATTTGAGCATGGAATCTATGTTTTCTTGGAGGTAAGAATTAGTTTGAGAATGTCCAAGGTAAGTTCCAGAAAAGAAATCTCCAATTTTCTTTCTTGTGTTGAGACCTCCCGTAGCGATTGATGATAGCAAATGGAATCTCATAGCGGGTTCAGCCGCTAATTTTGACGAGATATCCTCGACAGGACCGTGGATGTATCTGTCTGCGACATCATCTGCAACTTGCCTAGGGTCTCCTCCTTTGCAAGCAAGCCATGCTTCGCCAACAGGGTCGTATCTTGGCCTACCTGCTCTTCCAAGCATCTGTCTGACTTCCATTACTGGAAGTAACCTGCTCATGCCATCTTCGAAACGTTTCAAGTCTCGAATTAGTACTCTTCTTGCAGGCAAGTTAACCCCTGCCGCAAGAGTAGGAGTTGCACACAAACAATACAGGATACGATTTTTGAATGCGTTCTCGATTTCACTTCTTTGAGTGTGCCTAAGGCCTGCGTGATGGAACGCCACTCCTCCCTTGACGCATTCTGCAAGTGTGTCACCCATGGCGGAGTTCGAACTTCTGGAAAGTCTCTCTGACAATTCTTGAAGTGCCGTTAAAGCTTCAGGATTATGTTTAGAGAGATACTTGTACATCCTTTTGCCCAGTTTTTTGGCTTCGGATTGTGCAGAACGACGTGCTGCTACAAAAACAAGTAACTGACCTTCTTGTTCGTACACATCGCTTAGAGCAGCCCAGGCAACGTGACTTTTCGGACCTTCTAATGTCCGAGGAGGTCCAAGGTCGCTGGCTGTACTCAACTCGCTCTTTTGTATTGCTCTTGGTTCTAAGTCTAGCTCTGCAAGGGTTGCATACTCCAAACTAACCGGCCTCCATTGCGACACAATGAGGTCACTATCTAGCCAATCAGCCAAATCTTGTGAATTGCCAACTGTAGCAGATAAAGTAATGATTTGGGCTTCTGGAAGCAAGTGTCTAATTCTTGCCAAATTGATCTCCATTGTAGGCCCTCTATGGCTGTCATTCACAAGATGGAACTCATCAGCAACAACCACCGAAACTCTTCTGAGCACCTCTGATTTTGACCTCATAAGCGAATCTAATTTCTCGCTGGTACAAACTAAAATGTCACAATCATCGATTTGTTTAGCTTCATTTGGAGCATCTCCAATTCCAAGACCTATTTTCAAACCAAGACTTTCTCCTAACTGTTTGAGTTCCCCGAGTTTCTCGGATGCTAAGGCTTTCAATGGAACAATGTAGATCCCTCTAGAGCCAACATTTCTTGTCATAATTTGATTGACTAAGCCCATGAAAGCAACCAAACTTTTGCCACTTGCAGTAGGAATACAAAGCATAGTGTTTCGACCTGCTAAAATTGATGGCATAGCCTCGGCCTGTGGAGGGTGAAGCATCTTGATACCCCAATCATTTTCCACAAACTGGACAAAATCATCTGGCAAACCGAGCCTAGAGACTGCGCGCTCCGGTTCACCCATGAACCATTTTAGTGGTCAATAGTCCAAAAGGTAACCGCTTGAATAGCCGACACCCTCAAGTCCTATCTTGAGCGTGGGTGTAACATGAGCAGCGACGATGCAATGGTCGATGAGCGACTTTCTGTGTTTGATGATGAGCCCGATTTGAACGACTGGTTCGAAGTCATTTGTGGTTCACTGATGGCAGTTATAGGAATATTTCAACTAATTTCTCCGGGCAATCTAGTTGACCCGGATGTTATGCGTTGGTTCGCTGCCGCGGTGAGTGTCTCGGGTCTGGTATGGGCCGCACATGGACTAAAGGACATGGCAATTAAAGAAGTCAGGAAATCAATTGTGATATTGGAAATGGGCTCCAAGCAAGGAAGTGTGGATTATGGATTAATTCGCGACGTCATCCTAAATCCAAACGCATACACTGATTTCTTAGTCAAAGAGTATGAAAATGCGTATGCTGATGGCGTAATCACCGATAAGGAACTTGAGGAGTTGAAGGCGATTCAATCCGCATTAGGAATCAGTGACGAAGATGCTGCCAAGATGGCAGTCAGAAGTGCAATCAAATCTGCGCTAGCAGATGGAAAGGTCTCCGATGAGGAAAGAGAAATGATTGAAAGCGCAGCTAAGGGACTTTCAAAGGCTAAGAAAAACAAACTCACGAAAGCATTAGACAGCGGAGAAATCAATGAAGAAGTAGAGAAGATTCTACAATCACTCGATGATTAATTCCAAATGTTGTCAGCAGCAAACTGCTGTAGAATTTGCTTCGCTTTAGCACGCCTTCTGTTTTCAATAGTGAATCCTAAGACAACTAGAGTAATTCCAGCAATTACCCAAAGGTATTGAGATTCTAATAATGGTGATGCGGGTTGAACTGATTCACTCGAATACATTAGATTGTGATCCATTTCTGTATCGATTTGAACTCTGAATTCCAAGTCATCCTTAACTCCATCTAGCATGGTAATTGAGATTAGATTAGGATACAAATTCTCTTGCATCAATCTCCATCTGCCTTCAGGCACATCAATCGGCCTAGTCCCCCATGTAGGGTCTTTAACAAGACCTAGGCTGCCTGAACTAACCATCTCTGTTTCAAAGAGAATTACATTTGAATCTGGAATCTCATCGACTACTAGCAAAGCCTCTAACATTAACAAATCGAGCATTAGAGTTCTTGCTGCTAGCAATATGAATGACCTTGAATGTGAATCAAGTAAATCATCAACTGGGTTTACTGCTGACTTTTCAGCAACCTTGTTGAAAATAAGTGCTTCAAAATCGAGTTCGTAAAACTCGGGAATATGTAGCTGCCATCTACCATCATCAAGAGGCCAAGCAGAGTCTGCAATCAATCGGACGGAGAGAATCTCGCCATCCAACATTCCGAAGGTTGATCCTACGTGCAATGCTCGAGATGATGCAGGAGTGTTTGGATGAGAGGCGTGCCATAGCTGATCTAACCTTGAATCAATCAATTCTTCCAAACTATCATCTTCACCAGATTGCATTTCACCGCTAATTGCCCAAAGAGGAGAAATCACTCCCCCTAGTATTAGAACCAAAACGCCAGGAACAAAAATGCCATACCTAACCGATTTCGAAGTGGTATCATTTCTAAATTCAATGATTAATCCTACTAAAATCGCTAACGAGAGGATTAATGCCATCAAGTCAGAAGTGGCACTCAATTCTTCTGACCCATAACTTTCAGCCTTCATCCCATATCCTTGCCATTGCCAAGCAGTATAGTCGAACTCTTCAGGAGATGTCGGACCAATTCCCTCGAATGCAATCAGTCCCGCCCACTGATACGGCTGGAAAGCGTTCAGTCGCCCCCCGATGCAGAAATCGTATTCCCCAACAGGCAGTGCACGCCACTGCCAAGTCATCTTAGTGGCGCCATTGGTGACTTCTGTTTCTAAATCTGGAATCGGAGCCATTTTGTTATCTGGCATAATCAAATCTGGTCGCCCATGTGTTTGTTCAATCTCAGATGGAACCTCTTCCCATTCAACTGTTATTCGCAATATCTCGTGGTTTTCAAGGTCGAAAGTCCAGCAATCCCAATCATCCTCTACCAAAGCACCGTAATGTATGGTTTCCAAATCTGTCATCCTAGGAGAAGAATATGATGATGGTTCATCCACATCTCTAGAAGCAACATCCTCAGACCAGATTATGTCCAATAACATGTATGAGGAGCCCCTCAGGTCAAGCTGCCAATTACCAGGCCTTTCCACTTCAAATTGCAACAATATTCTGATCTCTTCATCAGGCCACAGCAGTCTATCGCCGCCGTGGTTTAGAGGTTCATTTTCAACCGAATAAGGACCTTGTACTCCATCTACAGGATTTGTGTCACCTTCAAACTCGATAACAGTTGTAGATTGTGCGATGATTATTGTGACTTTCAAATCAGGCCTCGATAATCCAATTACATCATCTTGGTACTTCAAATCAATTTTCAATTCTTCAATCTCATCAGGGATGAGCGCAATTTCACTTTGCGTAGGAGACATTGGTAATTCTATGAAAATAGTTTCAGGAGAGAGTGGTGAAGCAGAGTTTACTGTCCCTCCAACACTAGCTTCACCTGTATGAAACTCGGTCAATGTGCAATCATTGACATCGTTGCAAGAGAACCACAGTTCACCGCCTCCTTCCTCAGAGTCAATTGCTGCTTTAGCAAGAGGTGAAAAAATCACACAGAGGAGCAATATTGCAACTACTCTGCGCATATCTTGCTGTAGTACTCAGCACTAATCACTGTGACGGATTATTGGGTACATCTTTCAGTACCGTTCTACAGATACGGCAGAGATAGCGCCCCTTGCCGGGTTTTTGTCGAGGATATTCTTTCTCACAAGTGGAACATATCCATAACCACGTAGCCTTTTCTTTTCGAAGCATTTCAGTGAAACTCGACCCCATCTTTGACGATTCCTGACTAGGCCAAAGAGCCTCCAATGAACGGAATGTCGANTCGTGTGCCGTGTATCCTAATGCATGGACGAATTCATGGTGAAGGACCCATGCTGCATATGGCATCCACTCATTAGTCAATAGACGAGGGTGTAAATCGATAACTTCTACTTGTTCTGGTTGTGTAGGTTTGCGAACTCCTCTCTTCCATCTAGTAACTCCATGCCTTTGAGTTGCGTTCTTCCTTAGGACCCCTAAATCAATCTCAATCAATTTAGTAAGTTGCTGCTCACTCCAAACTTCCATAGCCATCATTACTTCGATTACAAAATCGCGCAACTTAGCTAATTCTTCGGTTTGAAGTTTTGATGGCTTTGCCATTTACGACCACCGGTGATATGCAGGGTGTCCTTCCTTTACGGCTACAAACAATCCCTTTCCAGTAGCACAGACTTTGCCATCGGCAGTCAAAGTCATTTTAATGCTAGCTCTATCATCTTGCAAATCTTCAACTTCAGCAAGCACATGCAACTCAACTCCAGCAGGAGTTGGTCTTCTCAAAGATATCGAATAGGTTGCTGTAACAGTACAAGGGGGCTCTTCTAATCCTGCAGCATCCATTAACGCTATTGCAGCAGCCCAATTACCATGGCAATCGAGCAGACTTCCAATGATTCCACCATTGATCATTCCAGGGAATGCTTGATGTTCATCAGATGGAGTAAATCTCATTTCCAGACCCTCTTCACATCTGTATGAGTCTATTTGTAAGCCCTTTTCGTTTGCTGGACCGCAACCAAAACAGATGGATGTGGGGGCATATTGTCTCTGAACTCCGTGTCCCATGAAAAGGCACTAATCAAGGGGGTTGATTTGTATTCGCATCCATCAACTTATTTCCTTTTTGATTATGGGCAAACATGGCCGGGAAGAAACGACGGATTCGCGTCGCCAACGAACTTCCCAAAACCAGACGTCTAGCAATCAAAAAAGCGCTAGATGAACATGAATCTGAAGGCCGCCCTGAGTGGGACCGCATGTCGGATTGGAAGGACATTCGGTTTTTGAGAAAGAGAATCAAAGTAGGGGAAATGCGTACAGTTCACATGCCATTACTAGATGTAGAAATGGGCGACTCATGGCCAATTCCAATTATTGTATTCCACGGAGTTAGGCCAGGACCTGTTGTTACAATTATTGGGGCTACACATGGAGATGAACTGACTGGACCAAGTGCCTGTACAAACCTTTTGTCAGCAAAATTCACTGAACCAGGGGGCGCACTAGACCCACAAACAATGGCAGGAACGGTTAGAATCGTGCCCGTGCTAAATCTACCCGGATATCGTGCAAAGACCAGATATTTCCCTGATGGAAGGGACCTGAACCGTGCATTTCCTGGTTTGACTAAGGGAAGTACAACTTCTAGAGTTGCTAGCAGAGTAAGGAAGAATCTCGTCAATGATTCCGATGTGATAATTGATTTGCACAGCGCCGCTACTGGAAGGTCAAATATGCCTCAGATTAGAGGAGATTTATCGCACCCGGAATCTTACCTAATCGCCAAAGCATTTGGAATTGAAGTTGTCCTAGATAGTAAGCCTCCGAAAGGAAGTCTACGTCGCGTGGCAAACGAAATGGACATTGCTACTGTAACCTATGAAGGAGGTGGAGCGAATAGATTAGACCAGACTGCGGTTAAGGTGGCTGTACATGGCTGCCTCAACGTGCTAAGAGCTCTGAAAGTAATTCCAAAGAATCCAAGCCGGCCTAGATTCAGATTGAATGCGGGTGGATCAAAATGGCTTAGAGCAGGAGAAGGTGGACTTCTGGACATGTTCGTTGGACCTGGCAGTATAGTAACTAAGGGAGACGTTATTGCTACAATTTCAGATCCTGGTGCACCGGGACTGTCTGTCGATATTGTTGCCCCAGAAGATGGCTTGATGATATGTACCGCCACTAATCCATTCGTAACTGCAGGAACTCCTGTTGGTCATTTCTTACCGGTAACCAAGCACATTGAACTTCTAAAAACTCAAATGGATGAAAGAGGATTCCTTATTGTGAATGGAAGTCAAGGCGAAGCAATTTGGCGAGAAGAAGAAGAAGAGATGGTTGAAATCGAGGTCCAAGGAGATTGGTCAGGTGGTTCCGTCGACGGCGAATGGAACCAAATCAATTTGGAAGATACTGAACAGGAAGAAGCAGATGCCTGATCAAGATTGGAACGCTGCAATCGCTGCTCTGACTTCATGGTCTTCCATATTTCTTGGTTGGCTCTTTGCAACCTCAAATAGGTGAGCTACCAAATCATCAGTAGCCTCCATGCCATTGCTCTCTAGCCAATGAATGATGTTGGAGCGACCAGACATATGTCCGATTCGAATAACTTGTTCAAGACCGAAATCACCAGCAGGTACGCCACTGTAGACTCTATCCGCAAGCCACATGTCACCTTTCCTAATTGCTTTGATTACAGCGCTAGCGTGAACTCCGGTTCCGGTTTCAAATGCATCCTGTCCGAATACTGGATAGTTTCGAGGTAGTGGCACCTTGACATATTCGTTGGCTTTCTGAACGTATTCACTTAACAGTGACAAATCGTTGTTGATTACGCCCATTAGTGACAGATTAACTAGAGTCTGGTCCAAAGGTGCATTTCCTGCCCTTTCACCTACTCCAAGTGCGGTACCGTGAATCACGTCAGCTCCTGCTTCAACTGCTGCAAGATTGTTTGCAACTCCAAGACCTCTGTCTTGGTGTCCGTGCCAGTTTACCTCGATTTCGCTACGCTTGTATCCTGCATCTTTGATTACTTCTTCATCGATGAAAGATAGTAACTGCTTGACTCCATTTGGAGTAACGTGCCCACAAGTGTCACAAACGCAAAGTCTGCGAACGCCAAGTTCCATGGCTCTCTGATAGATGAGTTTCACATCTTCTGGCTTTGAGCGAGTCGTATCTTCTGTTACGAACATTACCGGAATGTCGTTATCAACAGCAAATGATACTGCTTTTTCCATTGTGGAAACAAGTTTGTCCATTGTCCAACCTTCGGTGAATTGACGAATAGGACTTGTACCTAGGAACGCACTGGCCTGAATTTGCATTTCGTGCTTGGCTTGTAAATCAACCAAAGGTTCGATGTCATTCATCAGAGTCCTAACCGCCGCACCTGGGCGGATTTGGAAATCATTTTCTCTGATATGAGAAAGCATAGCATCGATGTGTTCGATATGGAATGGNCCTGCACCTGGAAGTCCCAAATCGACCTTTTGAATACCCAATTTTTCCATGTAAGTCAGTAGCTCAATCTTTTGGTCAATTGAAGGGTTCAGAGCACTCGGACTCTGTAGCCCATCACGTAGGGTTTCATCGTCAAACCAAACACCGTGAGGGTGGTTAGCAGAATCTCTTGAATATTCATAGTCGACTACATTCCAGTCGTAAATCAGATTCTGCTCGTCCATGGAATCACCATTGAGACACTCGGTCCTGTCTTTGAGACAGGCACTCACTGTTTGAATGCGTCGGATAGTAGAATCATTCCTCTTCTTCGGAAGAAGACGGCTTCTCGGTTAGGATTTCCTCAGCAAGTTCTGCAGGCATTCTAGCACTGAATATCAGTTCATCGAGGAAGGAGGCCTTATCCTTGGACCTCAATTCCATGACTCTAGTACCCTTAGATGAGCGTCCAGAAGTTTCCTTTGTCTGCTCAGCAGAGATTCTTATAACGATTCCTTTACCGGATAGCAAGAACAACTGGTCATTCAAATCTGGCACCTGNTGGACTCTGGAGATGACATCTCCTTCATTGAGATTCATCGTGATTACACCCTTTCCTCCACGCTTAGTGACCCGATAACCGTCCATCTCAGTCTTAGGATTTCCTTCTTCATCGTACTGTTGCTCGCCGTCACGGATTGACAAAATCTTCTCGCCAATTCCTAGACGTGTTCTCTTACCCATTCCTTGTTTAGATAGAGTTAGAACGCTAGTATCGATGTCGTTGGTCAGGATCATACCTGCTAGAGATGCTCCCGGGTCAAGCCTGATTCCTCTTACACCACTGGAAACTCTACCCTGAGTTCGAACGCCTGAGAGGTCGAACCTGCATGCTCTTCCTAGGTTGGACACCATAACGACGTTGTGCTCATCAGTTCCATTCCTTACTGAAACTAATTCATCATCTGCAGCGAGATTAATGGCTTTCTTACCGTTGCGATTGATTTTGACATAATCAGACAGGCGGCTCTTCTTGATGACACCTTTCTTAGTAGCGAATGCCAAGAAATGGCCATCTGGTTCTTCGATTAGGCCCTTATTCATAGGGATAATTGATACTACTGTCTCGTCATCCTTCAAGCCCAAAACATTGCGAATGTGACTTCCTCTGCTCGTTCGAGAACCTTGTGGAGTCTCCCAAGCTTTGAGACCGTAGACTCTTCCTTCAATGTAAGGTACTTCATTTCCATCTTTGTCCTTCTTTGTAGCTGCACGGTTGGTGAAAATAAGAAGTCTATCTTTGCTAAAGCAAGTGATTAGTGTAGTCGGGAAATCTTCGTTCTTGGTTTGAACACCCTTCATTCCTTTACCACCTCTGTTCTGCATTCTGAATGCTTCTGCTGGCAAGTGCCTGATGTAATTGTCATTGGTCAGAGTGATTACAATCGCTCTTTCTTCAATCAAATCTTCTCTATCCATAGATAGTGGCATTGGGTCGATATGTGAACGGCGCTCATCACCGTGTTTCTCAACAACCTCATCCATTTCAGTTAGTAAAATGTCCAAACGGCGTGCCCTTGATGCGATAATATCTTTCAAATCTGTAATCTTGATTTGCAACTCATCGTACTCATTTTGTACCTTTTCAACATCTAGACGGCTTAGCTGATACAGTCTTCTCTCTGCAATAGCCTTAGATTGCGCCTCAGTGAAGCTAAATGGTGCAATTCCAGGGAATGTTTCATTTCCTTGGAGTACCGATTCAAATTGTTCACGGCCAGAACTTCCTTTACCAACAGTAATGACATCGTCAATGCGATCTTGTGCCTTAACCAAACCCTCAAGGATGTGTGCTCTTGCTTCGGCTTTACCTAGGTTGTAAATTGCTCTTCGCTCAATCACCGATTCTCGATGCTCTACGTATGTATGCAACATTACAGGTAATGTCAGTAAGACTGGTCTTCCATCAAGGATTCCCATCATGTTTGCAGAATATGATTCTTGTAAACGACTTGATTTGTATAACTGGTTTAGAACAGCGTGTGGGTCTGCGTTATTCTTCACTTCGATTACAACACGAATTCCTTCCTTGGAAGATTCATCACGAATATCTCTGATGCCAACGACTGAACCCTTGGTGACCAAATCTGCAATCTGCACAAGCATATCCGCTTTCTTGACTTGGTAAGGGATTTCATGAATGACAATCCTCTTTCCGTTTCCATCATCGTGAACATCGCACTTAGAACGAACATGGAATCTACCCTTTCCTGTAGAGTACATATCGTATATTCCATCGATACCATGTATTGATGCACCGGTAGGGAAATCTGGGCCCTTTACATGCCCCATATAATCATCTATAGACAAATCAGGCATACCTTGGTTGCCCTCTCCTTCTTCTAGAATTGTTTCAACATGAAGTCTGACTGCACCTGAAACTTCAGTCAGGTTGTGAGGCGGAATCCTAGTTGCCATACCTACCGCAATTCCATCACTGCCATTCAGAAGCAAATTAGGAAGCCTGGAAGGTAGTACGGTCGGTTCTTGTTCAGAATCATCGAAATTTGGTTGGAAATCCACGGTATCTTTGTCGATATCCTCAAGCATGTGCTTTGCTATTTTATCGAGCCTACTCTCAGTGTATCGCATAGCTGCAGGTGGATCGCCGTCTATCGAACCGAAGTTTCCTTGCCCGTCAACAAGCGGGTAACGCAATGAAAACTCTTGAGCCATTCTGACCATTGTGTCATAGATTGACTGGTCACCATGAGGGTGATATTTACCCATTACTTCACCGACAGAACGTGCAGATTTGCTGAATTTTTTATCAGCGGTGTGCCCTCCTTCGTGCATACCATACAAAACACGACGGTGAACTGGTTTCAGACCGTCTCTAGCATCTGGTAAAGCTCTTCCAATAATTACAGACATTGCGTAATTGATGTATGAATTCTTCATTTCTTCATTCAATGAGCGATTTAGCAGACTTGCATCCGGCATTCCTGGATCCTCTTCGTTGTCTTCAATTTCATCAGATGTCAAGGTTGGTCACCTCCTTTGCGTGGCGCTCGATAAACGCCCTCCTGTCAGGAACATCTTCACCCATCAAAATCTCGAACATTCGGTCCGATTCTTCTGCGTCCTTTACAGTGACTTTCAGCATAGTTCGATTTTCTGGATTCATTGTAGTTTCCCAGAGCTGCTCCGGATTCATTTCACCAAGACCCTTGTATCTCTGTACTCCGATTTTAGCATTCGGATTATCACCTTTCAATTCATCGATGATAATGTCTCTCTCTTCATCTGAGAAAGCGTATTTGCTAACTCTTCCTTTGGTTAACTGGAATAGTGGAGGTTGGGCGATGTATACGTGCCCCTCCATAATAGCAGGGCGCATGAATCTCCACAAGAATGTCAACATCAGTGTGCGAATGTGCGCACCATCAATATCAGCGTCAGTCATGATAATTATCTTCGAATATCTCAATTTCGAAGGGTCGAATGAACCATCATCCTCTGGATTATTTCCAACACCTGCGCCTAGTGCTCTGATAATTGTTTGAATTTCTTGGTTCTGGAATACCTTGACCAAGTTTTGTTTCTGCCTTTCAACATTGAGGATTTTTCCTCGCAAAGGCAGAATTGCTTGGATTCTTCGGTCTCTTCCTGTCTTTGCAGAACCTCCCGCTGAATCACCTTCCACGAGATATACTTCACATTCGCTTGGATCCCTAGATTGACAATCTGCTAGTTTGCCAGGCAGACCTCCTCCTTCAAGAACTCCTTTTCTGCGGGTTAATTCTCTGGCTTTCTGTGCCGCTTTTCTTGCCTTTGAGGCTAACAGCGCCTTTTCGATAATCGCTTTAGCCACCGAGGGGTTTTCTTCAAAGAAATCTCCTAGTTTCTCATAAACTACGGTTTGGACAATTCCTGTGACTTCGCTACTAACGAGCTTATCCTTAGTTTGTGAAGAGAATGACGGGTCGGGGTGTTTAACGCTTACAATCGCAGCAAGGCCTTCTCTTACATCGTCCCCAGATAATGCTTCACCTTTGAGCATGTTCCGCTTTTTCGCGTAGGAATTCAAGCAACTAGTCAGCGCTGTGCGCAAACCAGACATGTGAGTTCCTCCGTCCTTATTTCGAATGATGTTAGTGTAACATCGAATAGACTCGCTGAATGCATTGGACCATTGCAATGCTAAATCAACGGTTACTGTTCCTTTTTCTACGTCTTTCTCGCCTGAAATCTGAATTACATCTGAGTGCAATACTTCTCTGGCAGAATTGATTTGAGAGACATATTGTGACAATCCTCCTTCATAGTGATGTGTGCTAACATGTGGCTCTTCGGAACGAGAATCTGTAATTTCAATCTTCAGGCCTGCGTTCAAGAATGAGGTTTCTTTCAACCTGGTATCTATTTGGTCAAAATCAAATTCCGTTATGTTAGTGAAGATGCCCAAATCGGGTTTGAATACAATCAAAGTACCGGTGTCATCACAAGAACCCACTTCATTTAGCGGACTTACAGGAACGCCTGCTTCGTATCTTTGATTGTAAATTATGCCGTCACGATGTATTGTCACTTCCATCCACTCTGAGACAGCGTTTACTGCAGAAACTCCGACACCATGCAGACCTCCTGAAACCTTGTAGGAGCTGTTGTCGAATTTGCCACCAGCGTGCAACTTAGTCATGATGACCTCTGCGGCTGAAATCCCGAACTCTTCGTGCTTGTCAACAGGAATGCCTCTTCCAAAATCCCTTACGGAAAGAGAACCATCCAAATTAAGTCCGACTTGAACCAGGTTTGTATGACCTGCCAAGTGCTCATCAACTGAATTGTCGACTACCTCCCAGATGCAGTGGTGTAATGCAGAACCATCATGAGGATCTCCAAGATACATTCCCGGGCGTTTTCGGACCGCTTCGAGACCTTCCAGCACTTGTATGCTCTGTGCACTATATTCATCCGTCATCGACATACCTCTATCAATAATATTTGAGTTAAGAAAAATCTGTGAAAACTACCATATTTGAGCCTTTGAATCAGGTGGTTTTTTTCTGTGAAATATCACTCATAAAAACAAGNCAAAATCCGCTTCAGTTTGGCGATTAACATCGAGTCCTCTCTACTCAATTTTAGTGGTGCCAAAGGGGGTATATGAACATACTCAATACCCTGCCCTAAAAGTGAAGATTTGGGGAAAGAAAATGTGTGCGAATAATGTCAAAATCAAAGATTTTTACGATTATTTGTTTTGTATTTAGAATCGCAACCGTTAATGAAGAAGGGAAGGTCGCCGACAGCATGGCTGACCCGAAAGTATGTGTTGCACTCGATGGCACGACTGTCGAAGAGATGACTGATGAAGCAGCGCGAGCGAACTTAGCTGGCGCTGACATGGTCGAAGTTAGATTCGACAGACTATACCTTGTCAAACCTGACCCTACTATTTCTGATGAAGAAGAGGGAGAGAAGCCTCAACTACCACCTGAAAATGACTGGGAAACCATGAACATGGAAGATGTGGATGTAGATGCATCGATTGCAGCGCTGAAGGAAGGCCTTCCTCTACCTGTTATCTTCACTGTTAGACCAGTATCCGAGGGAGGATTCTTCCCGGGCGTAGAATCCGAGAGAATCGAAATCCTACAGAAAGCAATAGATTCGAAAGTTTCCTGGATTGACCTAGAGTTATCCATTGAAGATTCCACTAGGAAAGCCCTTCTAGATGCTGCGAGCGCTAATGGATGCCAGATTATTGCCTCGTCTCACGACATTAACGGCACCCCAGATGCTGAATCGATTGTTGCATTGGTAAGAGATAACCAAGATGCAGGAGATATCGTGAAATTCTGTGGCACTGCAAACAATCACGATGATGCATTGCAAATATTCGAAGCCGCAACTGAACTAACTGGAGAAGGACTGAACCACAGCCTGATGGCTGTAAACAGCGGTGGCGACTGGGCTAGACTTCACGCTCCAATGCTAGACCAGAGTTTGGTTTATGCAACAATGAGAAACGAATTCAGGATTTCAGACAAGGGATTGGTCAATGTTCGTGACCTAAGAGATGCTTGGTCCCTTCTCGAGTACTAACCAGATTGGTCTTGCTCTAAGGAAGGTACCATTCCTTCCTGTAACTGCTGATTCTCAGAAGTCAGACTCAGCCCCGAATTCATATAGCGCTTGTTCATAATTATTGGAACCACCAAAATTCCCATCATCATTCCACAGCAAACCAATGATACGGTCCAATTAGGAAGTATCGTAGATCTAGGCTCGGAAACAACAGAAACGTACGCTGCTATCGTTGTCTCTGGCTGTGCATCATAGCGATGAGAATTGTTCGTATTGTCAATTACGATATTGAAATATTGCTTTGATTCCTCTCCGAACAGACCACCACTAATTTCAGGGCCATCCAAAGAAACTGAAAACGAAACCTGTTTTACATCCTCATATTGGTGAGAGTCTCTGAATGAGTGCCAACCTACAACAGTAAAACTACGCCATTCTGGAGATACATCACTTGTAGGGTCGTCATCATCTCTATTCTCTTTTAATCCCCAAGCGCCATGAGCAATATCGTAAGCTTGGGTGTATCTATCATACTGAGAATTTGTCATTAAATAGACATCTGCTGACGGGTCATAGGAACTATTTGTTGTCTCGATAGTTACACAAATAGTAGTCCGTCTTTCATGGTCGAGGTTGACTCGAAGAGTTCCAACAGCATCATTGCCAATTAGCATGGTTGTTTGGAAATCTTCTCTCAATAATCTCAGATCATTATTCGGCTCCCAAGTCATCCAAGTTTCCTCTGGGCCATCGTAATCTTCAGTGATTTCATTTTGGCTCTCACTACCTCGTCCTTCTTCCTCAAAAATGAAGTCGTAATTGTAAACATTAGGAACCTTAGCGAGTCTTTCAACGGTTTTGTTCCAACTAGGAGTAACGAAATCTCCGTTATCACAATTTGAATCTGCAGATGCGTTTTGAACCGGAGTAAGATTAGAAGGCGCAACTAACGGCAGCAAGAATATTGTGAAGACTACAAGATTCAGCCTAAGACCCATTTGACACCCCCCTATGGGGGGTGATACACCCCAAGGGGGTTAATCGGTTTTCCCTTCAACGTCTTCTACGAAGAGGCCTTACATATCCGGAAGCACCACTTCGGCGTTCGTCTTTCGAAAGGATACCAGGAGCAGGAGGTGGCGTATGTTGGTCCATGCCAAGAACTCCACCGTATGACTGAACTTCATCGACATCATAAGTCGCTGCAGCTTGTTCTGCTTCTTCCTCGATTTCAGTCGGACTTCGCATTACTGCCCAGCCCAAAATAAGCACTGCAACAATAAGAGCCAGAACTAGGAAAGATTCGCCGCTAGCATCTACTAACCATTCTTGCCAATCTTGAAGCGAGAAATCGGACAGGCTTGGATCTGCTGCCTTTTCAGCTAAAACTGTGACTTCGGCATCTTTGTAAACACATACTCCCATACCATCGCAAACAGAAACTCTGACTGACTTGATACCAACTTCTTCCCAACTTGCAGCGACTCTGATTCTGTCTGCGCCGGAAGGCGTAATCCAATCATCGCTAGCATCACCGTTTCCGTCTGAGTCGAAGTCTAGGTCACTTTCCCAAAGTACGACGATGGTAGAAGATATTCTCTCATCTCTGTCAGTATGTAATCCATCATTTACATCCAAATCTCGCCAAACAACATACTCGGTTTGGTCTTCAGAATCAGAAATATTAGCATCTAAAACAACAGATTCACCGACATAAATTGTTTCAGGAAGGTCAAACTCACCGATTGTAGGCGGTTCATTTACGACGATGTGGAAAGTAGATCTAGTCACGTCTCCGGTCAGATAAGAATCTCTGACTGTAAGCGATACCTTGTACGTGCCCGGTCGGTCGAAAGAGTGCCAAGGCATAGGTTCGTGCGAAATTGGAGTTGCATCACCGAAATCCCACGAATATTCTACAATTCCATTCCAATCAGAATGATTTGATTCTAGTGGAACAAATCTTCCCTCGTAAGTTCTATCTCCATCCCTGGTACCTAATGAATCAAAGTAAAGCATTTGTCCAGGAGTTGTGACCACATTTCCGTCGTCATCGAAGGTGTGTGAATAATCGAAAGATGCACCCTCTGCAATAGGGGTAGAAGTGGTTACCAAATCACCATTATACCAAATATCGAAAATCTTCACTGAAATTATCGGCTTAGGGTTTTGAATCCTTATCGACAGTGTTCTTTCTTCACTCTGCATACCATTCTCATCGATAACAATTAGCGAAACTGAATGCTCACCCGGAGTTGAAAAGTTGTGAATTACTAGAGAATCATTCGAGGTAGTACCATCCGAGAATGTCCACAGGAATTCCAAATCGCTTGAATCACCAATCGAGCCATCAGGGTCGTAACTAGTCCTTCCGTTGAAAGTGTACGGAACATCCACTTGTCCATCTTGGACTCTGAAATCAATAACTGGGCTACCAGCTGAGCCAGAATCTCTAACTTCAAATTGGGCCACTGGCAACTGATTCAATACCTGAATCATCACTTGAGCAATGGACTGAGCACCATCGTTATCTGTTACTGTCAGGTTTACGTACTTGATTCCAGGAGTGGACCAAGCAACCATAGGATTTTGTTCGATTGAAAGGAAATCCACAAACAGGTTGGTTCTATCTACAACACCGCCGTCAAGATTGACGCCTTCGGTGAAATCCCAATTCCAGCCTACTAATTCTCCATCAACATCGTCGAAAACATCAGGCAGCATTGTTGCAGTGAAAGTTTCTGTAATAATTGTGTCAGAGAATATCTGACCCGGCGCTCTGTTGTTCACTATAATCTCGATTACTGTGGAAGCAATATTCACTCCATCGCTAACGGTCAGAGTCAGATTGTAGACTGTAACCGCAGTTAGCCCATCTTGCCAAAGGTGGTAAGCTCGTGATACGCCTTTACCGGATTCTATGTCTCCATCACCCCAGTCCCATGTGAACTCCAAATGACTGATCGGTACGTTATCGGTCGTTCTTTCAGCACTAAATTGGATGATTTGTCCGGTTAGTATCGAGAGATTATTCGTGATTACTTGACCATTTACAGAAATAATTGGATTCGGTTGAGAATCATCTGTAACATTGATCGAAGTTACATCTGAGTCTGACCAAGTTCCTCCCTGATCTAGAATCTTCAATGAAACATTGTACTGACCAACATCAAGATAAGGCCTAACCGGGCTCTTCAAAGAAGAAGTATTACCATCTCCAAATGTCCAAGCATATGCCACTGGGTCATCCAGATAGGGGAGAGTATTGTTCTCCAAAGAAAGTCCCCAAGCGTCAAATCCATTTCCAACAAAGAGTACATTATCCCAAGTTTGAACATCTGAAGGCTCAACGCTCGAATTTGCTACAGGCTTCATGTTGTCAAGGAATTGAGCGCCTGTTTGAGTTGTGTCGATTACATCTCCCAACATATCCTTCATTGTTAGATGGAAAGTGTGAACTTCACTGGTTTTCGCTGTGTACCAGAACTTGGTAGGGACATTTACTCCACCACCTGCTTGGACTCTAGTTTCAAGAGTATCCAAGACAACTCCAGATGCGTTCTTTACTTCCACTAGGACGTCTAAATCTTCGAAGAATGCGTTAGAAAGTACGTTGAATTCTATTTCTGCTGTATCGACATTGGAGTCTCCGTCTCTATCAGCAAGTACTGTTGAGTTTAGACTCAGAGTTGCTGGGGAAGTGATTCTAGCTGCTTCGACATCGATTACCGCCTGAGGATATGAACTCCCACAAGAGGTGTAATCACAGTCACCTTGGTTTGAAGCATACCAAGTAATCGCCCAAATTTCATCTGTGATGTTGCCGAAACCTGGCACTAATGCTGTTCCAACAGCTCCGTTGAAATTAATGTCAGAGCGTGTGAATATGCCATCTGCAGAAGCCCTGCTCATGATGACTCCATCCATTCCGGGTACGTCTCCAGTGAACCTCATAGTAAGTGGCGCAGGTGCTGCAGAACCTGGTGTGAATTTGAATACTTGAACACCCCAACCTTCGACAGAATTCCCGGTAGATGACCAAGGTCCTAACCAATCGCTATTAGAATCAGCGGGCTGTATTCTACAGAACTCACTAGACCCACAAGATGGTGTCAGGAATAAATTCGACATACCATATATCCCTTGGTCACTATCAAGCGTTGCGGCAATTGTGAAATTAGTGTAAATATCAATGAAATCTCTACCGATTACTCCAGGAGTTGCGCCGATTGGGTTTCTAGCCAAATCCTCAATTCCTGCCGCTCCTGTTGATGAATCCTGAGCTAGTTTACGGATTGCTGGTCCTCCTCCCAAGTGGTCTGCTAAGTAAAGTAGGAAAATGAATCCTCCACCGTAATCTGCTGTTCTCTGGTTCCACCAGCGTACAGAATAGTGGCTAGCAGTAGTCCATGCGTTCACGTGTCCATAAAGTGTAGAAGAACCACCGAAACAAAGGAACGCTGCCATGTCTGCTGCACCTTCATCAATCCAAAGATTCTCGTATGGATCAAGTGCATTGTGCATCAAGTGTTGTAACTCGTGGGCCAAAATCACCTTTGACCAAGTCAGAGGCGCATCATCGATGTCGATGAATATAGCTTCACGAGAAGCAGACATTCCCGGAGAGAAATATCCTCCAATGTTGTATGCACCATCTATTGCATAGATGATAACTTCAATTTGACAATTATTGTCTACATCAGGAGCAGCAATTCCTCTACCATCGAAGTAATCTTTCCCAAAGTATGTCATCAATGTAGGATAGACTGTAGTATCCCAAGTACTTGCCCAGTTGTTCAGTACTGTAGAAGATAGGGTTCTTCCACTTTGTACCATGAACGCTGCAGTTGAGGTAGTTTTCTCAACTGTGACATCAATCGACCCACCTGAGGTCGGCACTGTTGCAGTATCCCCTTCGTTGTATGGAGTACAAGCTCGGCCGCTAGTCATCGATTGCGGAGATGTTGCAATATCGACTCCTGGCATTCCATGGTCAATCCATGTATTCTTCATCATGCGGGTCGCACTGTATAGCGCTTCATCGCTATCAGGCAGCATGTAAGGATGAGAATCTGAAGGAGTGAAATCGTCCAAATCAGCGAATACTGGAGTGAATGAAATCGTTTGACTTTCCTCACTTTCAACAGGTCCCGCTGAAGCCAAAGGAGACATTACTGAGACCAAGAAAATTAGCAATAAAGTGCATGCGCGAGTAGTGCATCGTTCAGACATTTGCGTAGCCTCGACAGAATGCAGTACTGCATTCCAAATCAGCGAGTTCAAATGAGGTATTTAATACTCAGCGAGTGTGGCATCATCAATGCGCAAGAGAATTGTTGCGATTTTGACGATTCTGTTCCTCATGCATTCAACCGTTTCAGTTGTGGGACAAGATACAGAAAACCCACCTGCAAATTGCTCATTAAACTTCGATGGGGATTTAGCAAATCAGTCCGTTCAATTTCAGACTGATTTAGGCCCTAGAATTCCCGGTTCAGCAGCTAGTTCTGCACTTCGGGATTCGATAAAGAGTAACCTTACAGGATGGCATATTACAGAAACTACACACCACTCAAACGGCATGACTTTGACGAATCTATTTGCCACATGGAACAAAGGTGCCGGCTCGAATGTTATTCTTGCTGCACACTATGATACACGACACAAGGGTGACCAAGATTGGAACGAAAGTCGAAGAGGAGAGCCAATCGATGGTGCAAATGATGGTGCTAGCGGCGTCGCTGTCCTACTTGAGATGGCACGACTAATTCCCAACCTAAATTTGACACATGAAGTGACCCTATTTTTCACAGATGGTGAAGATCAAGGAGATAATCATTCGACTTATGTCTTAGGTGCAAAAGCCTGGGCCGAGAACTTAACTCAATCTGAAGCTGATAGTATTGAATCGTTCATTTTGGTAGACATGGTTGGAGATTCATATTTGACACTGAGAAAAACAACCCCTGGGAATGAGGAATTGTGGAATCGAACTGAGGACATCATCAGATACATCGATGATGTGTGTGATTTGAATGACTCATCTTACTTCAATTTCGAGAAGATTGATGGAATATATGATGACCACGTACCTGCACATGAATTAGGAATACCTGCAATAGATATCATCGATACAAGATATGGAGAAAATGCCACTTTCTTAGGAGGGCATTGGCATACCCATAACGATACTGCCGACAAAGTCAGTGCTGATTCCCTGCANAAGGTAGGTCTGATTCTTGAACTAGGCCTCATTACAGGAGCATGGTTAGATGTTCGTGAATCGAATATTGAAACAGAAGAAAGCGATCTAGAACCATGTTTAGAAGGTTCGAATGAAGAGAACTCTGAATGTGCTGTAGATACAACTGAAGATACCAATTCCCAAGACGCAAAAGACATGACGGTTGGAGTTTTGTTAGCACTGTGCATCATACTAGTTTGGTCCATCTTGGCTTGGCTAGTTTTCGCGGATAATAGAGGGGAGGGGTGAAATCCGCGCACGCCCTCGGGTTGAATATCCGGAGGTGCTAATATCAGCGACGATAAACAAAATCGGCTTGCAGCATTGCGCCAAAGGGTACGTTCCAAATTGATTGATTCAAGAGTAGCATCTCGCAAGAGAGAACAGCAGGCTGAGCAAGAAATTGTTGTAAAAGCACCTACGGTAGAAGAAGTGGGATTTCTTGAATTGAATGACCAAGAATTGACTGAAGGAGAAAAGCGCAGAAGGCTTGCTTCAGCGCTAGTAATGATTGGAGCATTGATGGGTGTTCTTTCAGGCACACTTATCCTGCAAGGGAATCCTTCAGGATTGCTTAATTCATCAATTTTCAAATCAACTGATTCTCTCGATATTCATGGCTTTGTTTTAGACGAAGGCGGATATCCCGTAGCCAATGTAACGATTGAACTGGTCGACTTGGAATCAGGCACTGTACAGGACACTATGTCGGATGAAAATGGCCGATATGCGATGAGCTCTGTGTTGGCTAAGGAGTATGAGTTACATCTGGCAAAAGATGGTTATGAAACTGTGATTTTGTCTTTTGTTCCCGAACCTATTGGGATATCACCAATAACAATGGTTGAAGGAGAAGGTGAGAGATATATCGATGACTACACAAAGACTGAAGGTTGGTCACTAGAAAATGCAGTGGCGCTTGCAACATTCGAAGGATTATTCACCTTAGGTTGCGCATTAGTTGGAATTCATGCTTCATTTGAAATCAAGAGAAAGAAGCGTTATCGAAGAACTCAAGCCCTATGTTGGGTCGGTCTTTTCAGCAGAGGAATGATTATTTTTGGTCCAACACTGATTTTGACTGGTATGATTTTGATCATGCTAAACAAAGATGAATTTGAAGACCAACAGGTTTCGGAGGGGTTGTGAAATGTACCTCATTACCGTCGAGGGTGGCGACGGTTCCGGAAAGGGTGAAGCGGTAAGGATTCTAGCTTCATTAGCAAACAGATTAGCATTTCCAAATGTCCATGTTACCCACGAGCCTAGAAGGCATAGTGAATTAGGCAAATTAGCACTCAATGCAGTTAGTAAGGGAGGACATACACCTCTTGAAGAAGCCGGACTATTTGCAGCGGATAGGGTAGATCATTCTCACACCTGGATACGCCCACGCTTACTCAAAGGCGACCTTGTAATTTCAGACAGAAATATCCATTCTAGCCTTGTCTATCAAGGAGTTGTAGGTGATTTAGGTCTTGAGCAAGTAGCAAAAATGAATGCGGCTGCAATGATTCCAGATTTAGTTATCTGGATCGATTGCGACCCCAGTAAGGCCATGAAAAGGATAAATTCGGGTACACTGAGAATGGCTGGAGAGAAGCACGAATATTTCGAGACTACAGAAATCCAAACAAAGATTCGTGCTGGATTTAGCGGTATCTTGTCGGGAGAAATTGGAACACCACCTCCGTTTAACAAGTGCCTAATTATGGGGCCCGTGCTAAATGAAAGTGGCCTTGATGAGTTAGAAAAACAACTTTCTCAGGTTCTTAGCACATTCTTCAATCGAAGGCCTGACCCATTAAATGTCAGTAGAGACGAAGTAGACAGGCACCTTCTGAAAACCTTAACCACAGGAGTGCAAACTCAACAGAGATTGCCTGGAGCTCCAGTTCAACACTTTTCGCTACTAGAAGACTGGTTAGATGGTAAATCACCTTCACAGTGGATGCGTATTGCAGAACATGAGTGGGATGAAGCACGCGCTAAAGAGGCAGATGTTCCAGCAAGACCAATCGCTCACTCTTCTTGGGCAATCTTAGGCACATTATCACTGACTGATACAACAGATGTACCCACACTTCACAAACAATTAGGCCCCGTTCGCTCTGTTACCAAAAGGCACACACAAAGACTTGTGAAATGGTTGGAACAAGAGAGATGGATTCACAGACAGCAAAGTCATGTTCCTTTTGCAGAGGCACAAATGTTCAAATTGAGAAACAGTAGACTAGGCTACGGCCGTTTGTGTTTAGCAATGTGGCCACTAAGGGCCGCATTATCTAGCTGGAGGAGGGCGAATCCTGATGGAGAATGGGAAAATTGCCTGAGAGAAATTATTCTTGATAATGATGACAAAAAGGTGCCNCCACAGATACGCAGAGCCGTTCAACACGTGATTCAAAGGCTACACTTAATCTCGAGCGGCCATGCTGAATGCCCAGTACCTCAAAACGAACAAGAGTTGTTGGTTTGGTGGTCTACAGAGCCGCCAGAATAGTTACTCTTCTTCTGCCTTCATGCTAAATTTACTTCCAGATGGCAGAACCACATTCGTTGGATCAAGGTCGAAATATGCAGGCCTGGCGCAGAATGACGCCGACAAAAATGCTCCAATAAGGATGCCAAAAGGTGTTCCTGTCAATAATCTCATCATTGCGTTAGACTCGTATGAAGTCAGCATCTGTGTGAAGCCATCAATCGCCATTGGCACTGCTGCTACTGCTGCAATTGCAAACATTGCTAGCAACCTGCGGTCGTTTCTATAGACTGAAAAGAGCTTGTTATCTGGAAGCATCGAAAGGAATGTGTCTTTGATCGTCCAACGATTATATCCTCTGCGTGAAAACAAGAAACCTCCAATTGCTAAACCGAGGAAAATTCCAACATCTCGTACACAAACCGGCATTTGATTATCATTAATCTTCCAGGACCTTTCAGCTTTAGTATGGCAATTTAGGTCCCCAAAGGCATAGATGAAGGCTGCATAAGGGTCCAAATCACTCCACACAAATACTCCGTGTTCACTTTGATTGTGGCCAACTTGGCCGCTAGAATCAGTTTGTACGTTTCCCCATGCCGATTCAGATTGATAATCGAAGGCGTTTGCGCGACCTGACAATTCAGGAACNGTGCCCTCTGGCAGATAAAATGGAACCAAGAAGAATGAAACGACGAAGAAAGTCGAAACCCCTCCAACCCAGTATCCTACCTTCTTTTCACGAGAACGATCCTCCAGACCATTCTTCTGCATACCTACGTGCAGTCGAAGGCAACCGATATGTTTTCGCCTGAATTGCTCTGGATATACCATGGGGGAGAAGGTCGGTTTCCGAAAGGGCCTCTCCGCTGCGATAGTTCTAGGTCTTTATTCGGGCTTTATGTTGGCTGTGGCAATAGCAATGGTCCTAGGCAATGATGGCTTGATGACTGCGGCATTCCTATGGGGCCTAACCATAGTTGTGTGTGCTTTGGTTCTCACTCCTTTCTTAGCACTTGGCAGNAAAAGAGGATTGCCTGAAACCGATGCAACAGTGAAAATGCTACGTGAAGGACTTAGCGAATTCAATGAAGGCGTAGGTGGATGGAGAGCACTTTCCCATGTTAGAGGTGAAGGAATGGGTGCTTCGGTTTCACTATCCCATGCTTCAAATCCACTCACAATAATCGAAAAGGCGTTGCTGCTAACCACTGAATGCAAATTGATTTTCAGATTTCCAAAAAATGACCCCTCTCTGCGCGATAGAACACTTCCTATTTTGGAAGAAAAGGTCGGTACCTCTAGGATTCAAAGAAGAACGAAATCGTTGACTGTCGTCCCTGAAGTGACAATAGACCGTTCGGTAATTATCACACGAATGATGATGCTATGCCCACCGCTTATGGTAGCAGGTTCAATTGCATTTTATTCGGTATCTCCAGACCAGCCTTTTCTGACAATCCTTGGCGCTCTAGCAGGAGCAATACTTGGGATGATGATTGTCACAAACAAAGGCAGGTAAACCCTTTGAGGCTGCCCAATATCAGTTTTATATAAAATCACTAAATAGTCTAGAATATGCGAGAAATCACTCTGTTTTGGAGGAGGAATCGCTTAGAGGAGACCGATATTTCTCCTCTACTGGAAATTGTTAGTTCAATAGATTTTCTTGCTTACATAAAAAGAACTCCAAGGGATATTCGAATATTGGTAAAAATCAATTTCAAATCTGGCAAAACTCCAGAAGATTTGAACTCGTTATATTTCCTTGAAGTAATTGGAATACATCATACTCCAGAGAGCAATGATGAAAGCTATGTAATTAATCTGAAACTATCGCACCCCTTGTCGAATTTCAATGCTAGAACAGGGGGTACAACTGCTGCACCTGGTTGCAAATTAGATAGTGAAGGTATGACCTATACAATCCAAGGAGGAAACATGCGACTAAGACTAGTTGCAGCCATGGCAAGACTGATGGCAAAACCAGACCGCATCTCAGCGCGCAGTCTCGACCTGTCATCTTCGCTTGATACTGGACCGCTAAACACCAAGCAATTGAAACTAGCAAAATTTGCCTATGACAAAGGATGGTATGACATCAATAAGCGAATTAGAATATCGGAAATGGCTGAGGAATTGAAGATTGCTAGAGCCACTTTAGCAGAACACCTATCCAGAATTGAAAGCATAATTATGGACGACCTGCTTGGCTCTTTCACGAATTTCAGAATTAGCCCGGATGAGTTCGAACTGTTCAAGGACATGGCTGTTGAAGATTCCAAAAACCTAGGTTTTGGCGAGGATGAGCAATTCAAAAAATTACTTCGAAATATGCATGAAAATATGGAATCTGAAGGAGTCCCAGAAGATGACGATTATGAGAATGAATAATTGTCAACTTTACATTAGTCGAGAATTTAGTGGTCAACATGAGCAACTTAGACAAACTGCTGAGGAACCTCAAGGGTTCAGGAATTACTGTACCTGCAGAAGTTGAAAAAGCAATGTACAAAGTTGATATTGAAGACTTTACAGAACACGATTCGTCAGGTTTTTTCTATGACAGACCTGTGGTTTTCCTTGAAACACCTGAAGGAGGAATAAAGACAATATCTGCACCTCATATGATTGTTACATTACTCCACAATCTCGAACTAGAAAAAGGTCAACACATCGTGATTTATGGAGCAAAGGGCGGATACATTAGCGCCTTGATTGCGCATGTGATTGGCGAGAATGGAAGAGTTACTGTTCTAGATCCTTCTAGTGATGTTATTGAGCATATCTCGAATAATTTGAGAGGCTATCCTACTGTTAGCTGTCAGAAAATTTCAGATTTAGACAAATTGTCAATACCGAAACTGAATCGAGTCTTGGTAACTGGACAAATTGAAAAATTACCTGAATGGCTGAATGAAGGTTTGGAAGAAGGGGGATTCACGATTGCTCCAATTGGCGACAAAAACTCACAGCGCCTTCTGAAAATCGAGAAACAGAGTGAAGAAATGTTCGAAACAGACTTAGGAAGCGTTGTTTTTGGACCTCTAGATATCGCTGACTCAGTAATTGAGACTCCATCTCCTTCAGAGATGGCTGAATTGATTGAACAGGTTATTGAGTTGATGAAAGACGCTCAAATTATCGAAGAAGATGACAAGGCAAAATTGTATGATTTGGTTGCTGAATTGCGCCAGCTTCCAGACGACCTTCCCCCTCCAGAAGAAGTGGATGACCCCGATGACCATCCATTGCTCAAATTAATGGTCGAAAAGGGAGAGTGGTTTGTTCGATTATGGCCAATTATACAATCCATTGTCCAAACAAGAATTGCTTCTTACGATTCTCCTGGTGATTTCGAAGAAGGAAGTAGTCACTCCGATTTTATTCCTTGAGGTGAGAAATTGACAAACATAGATGGCGAAATTTCTCGATTATCCAATAAAGATGTGAAAATTCGCAGAAAAGCGGTCAGATTGCTGTTCGAGGAAGATAACCCTAGGGCACTCACAGGATTCGTAAAATTGCTCGAAGATTCGGATTTCTGGTTTCGAAATAAATCGCTTGATGCTCATCGAAAATGGGCCAACTCAGCACAAGACTTGACCCCCTTGTTAGAAAACCACAAAAGATTGGCTGCAGAGCTACTACAACGAATTGACGCACCAGAAGTCGCCATGGAATTACTCGAAGAAGATGACTACATCACTAGGAGTTTTGCTGCACAGAGCTTGGCTAAACACGAGGATTTACATCTTAAATTCGCAAAAGATGAACATCACTCAGTGAGAGTTATTGCTGCTGAAAATTCAGTAGATGAAGATTTGATTTCATCACTAATTGAGGATAAACACTCCTCGGTCCGAAGAATGGCAATATCCAATGCTGCTAAGAACAAATTGAAGCTTAGTTCACAGACACTTGAAGCCGGTCTGTCATCTAGCGATCCTGCTCTCCGCTCCTTGGTTGCCTCTCTGGCTGTAACTGTAGGAGGCGATGTTTTAGAGAAAGCATGCAAAGACAGCAATCCCAAAGTCCGCAAATCAATTGCAGAAACATTGCGATTGGAAGTGACTGAAGTCGATGAAAGAATAGATTTGATTGCCAGCATAAACCCTGACATTATTTTGCGATGGTTACGCTCAAAGCACGACCCAAAATCATCATCACTACGATGGAGCATGATCGAGAATACATCTCTCAATTCAAGAATACGCTCAAAGTTAATTGAGCAGATGGATGGTAGAAATGATGTCGACAGGCAAAGACTAGCAATCATTTCTGAGGATGCTTCAATTCTCGTCAAGATCGCTGCAGATAATCTATCTGCATCTTTGGATGAACTGGAGGGATAAAATGGATTCTGGAATCTCATTTCACGTGGATGCAACAAATGGCTCTAGTAGAAGACTTGGTGTACAGATTGAGATTGATGGGCCCTTTAACGGCAACATTTTGGAATTGAGGTTCCCAAGATGGGTTCCTGGTTCATACTTTATTCGAGAACCAATTCAACACATGTCTGACCTTTCTGCAACCTGTGATGGCAAGGAGATTAAAATCAAACGAATCGATGTTGATGGAGCGAGGATTAGTGGCATTAGTAGCGCTAGTAAGATAGTGGTCAGTTACAGGCTACTGGCTGCTGAAATGACATGCAGAGCGAATCACTTGGATGAATCTCATGTCCACATAATGCCGCCATATACCTGGATGATGCCAACTCGAGGAATAGAGAAATCTAGAATGGACCAAACTCACAAAGTAACTCTAGCAACACCCAAGGGGTGGAATACTGCTACTCAACTAACTGGCAAAGAAGGGGAATGGTTTGCGGAAGGCAGAGATGAATTCCTCGATGCAATTATGGAATCGAATGCCAATCCAATGATTTCTTTCGATGTCATGGGAACGACTCAGTATCTCAAATTGTGGGATTCGGGAGGAATGCCAATCCCAAAGAAAGGCCTTGACCGGTTCATTGAGGCCATGAAACTAGTAATCGAAGAGCACTTTGCGCTATTTGGAGTTCCTGAATGGAAGGACTACTGGACAGTGCTGCACCTGACTGAATCAGGAAGAGGAGGCCTAGAGCATCTGCGTAGCCAGACATCAATGATGCCTCGAAAGTGCTTACAAGAGGGCAATGAAGAACAGTGGAGAGACCTTGTATCCTTGTTCAGTCATGAATTCCTACACCAATGGAATGTCAAGCAATTGCGTCCTAAGAATTTGTTAGAATACGAATTACAACGAGAGGAACATTCGGACCTATTGTGGTGGTTTGAAGGCCTTACTTCTTGGCTTGGAGACATCCTGTGCTTACGAAGTGGAGCTTGGAGCGAAGAAGATTGGCGTAAAGATTGGACTCGCAAGATGAAAAGACATACCGATAGAAATGGAATGAAACATGAATCGCTACAAGAAAGCAGTCATGATGCATGGATCCACCTGTATAGGCCGAACTCCTACAGCAGAGAAGTCCAAATCTCATATTATCTGGAAGGAGAGATGGCTGTATTCTGTCTCGATGCTGAGTTAAGAAAGCGTTCGAAAGGTAAGCATGGTATGGATGACGTGATGGCAACTCTGTATCACGAACACAAACTAGATTCAAACAATCCAGGAATTACCCATTCAGACATCAAGAAAGCATTAGTGAACACTCCCGGTGGAAGAAGACTAGGTGGCATGCTAGATTCCTTAGTTAGTGAAAGGAAAGCCCCCGAAGTAATCTCAGCAATGAAAACTCTAGGGCTAGAAATGGTTGCCGATAAGAAAGCAAAAGGAGCTTGGATTGGCCTAAATCTGGCAAATAATCCCAACTGTGTCAAGGTGCGAACCCACCTTACTGGCTCCCCTTGTAGAGAATCTATTCACACCGGTGATGAAATCGTTGCAATCGATGGCCTGCGTGTCAAATCTGCAAGCGAAATTACTGCCGCTATTTATGGGAGTGAGGGTGTTGAAACCACATTTACTATCGCTAGAGAGGGCGTATTACACGAAGTTAAGATCACACCTACTGCGAATCCAAACCACTTGACTATCGTAGAAGGTAAAGGCAACAAACTCTGGCAAGCAATCAAAGCAACTATGCGCTAATCATTCTGATTTGGCTAGTTCTTCAAGCAAAACATGTATTGGAGGCATGTGGTTGGAGATAGTATGCTTACTTGTTTTTGGAGGATACAAGTCATCGCTAAGGCACATTTCAACTACCTCTTCTTTTGTTATACTTTCAAGCCCACTTCCCGGCCAAACATCAACCGTAATTTGGTCATCAGCCAAGTAATCGATTAGAATTACAGGTACGCGTTTTAGGTTCAAACAAACAGCCACTGAATGACGATGATGCCCATCCAAAATAGAACCTGTTTGAGAATCTACTAGCAAGGGTTTGGTAAAACCACCCCATTTTTTTGTCATCTCGAGAAGCTTGTCACGATTTTTGACTTTGATCTCTTCGTGAGGTTTCAGCCAGTCCAAATCGACTAGTGAAACATCTTCCGCATCCCACGACATAACTCATTCCAAGCAGATTGATGGGATAATGCTTTGGAAAGGGTGAGCCTGACACCCTGTTATGGAGGAAGGGCTACTTGCAGATGTTCCTGGAGTAAGCATCCCTTCTTTACTCCCTGAAAATGAGGATTTAGCACATGTTTTGGATGTACTGTGCACTACAGGATATGGAGCCTGGGTCGTAGGAGGAGCTGTTAGAGATTGTATATTGGGTGAACTACCCAAAGAATACGATATTTGCACTACTGCCACTCCAGAACAAATCATTGAATCGTTTGAAGACACAATTCCTACCGGAATAAAGTACGGTACGATTACTGTGAAAAGTGGAGATTCGATGTTTGAAGTCACTACTTTACGCACTGAAGCAGGATACGGAGACGGCAGAAGGCCTGACGAAGTTGANTGGGGCACAAGCCTGAGAATTGACCTCTCTAGGCGAGATTTCACCATGAATGCAATGGCCTATGACTGTGCAAGAGGATTATTGCACGACCCGTTTGGAGGAAAATCAGACTTAGAAAATGGCTTCCTGAAAGCCGTAGGAGACTCAGGTCAACGTCTTTCAGAGGATGGTTTGCGGATTATGCGTGCCTATCGGTTCATGGACCGGCAAAAAAAGGGCATTTGGTTACCAGATAGTGAATTATCTTCTGCACTGATTGATAATCGTGCAATGCTAGCAATGGTCTCGATTGAAAGGATATGGAATGAATTGACTAGAATCATCAATGGCGCCAACGCAAGTATTGTTCTTTCAAGAATGAATGATGATGGAGTTCTACCAGCAATTATTGGCTTCCCGTTACCCAAAGAGATCTTTGCTAAACTGGCAAAAATGCCAAAGGATTTGGAGGCAAGGATGACACTGTTGTTTTCAGGACTAAAAACCGAAGATGTAACAGTTATTCTCGAGAGATTGAAGGTTCCAAAAACCGTTTTTTCTCGAGTGAAGTTTCTCCATTTACTTACAAAAAAATCTCCAAAACAAACCGAGTTACGGCTCTATAGAAACACTCTTGGCAAGGAGGTTAATACACATTCCATCCTAATGGAAGTTCTTGGGGAAGATAATGATTTAATCGATAAAGCATTACAATATCCTACCGGAATCGAATGCTTGGTAAATGGAGAATGGATTATGGAAAGAACTGGTCTAGAGCCTGGAATAAAATTGGGTCGATTGAAAGATTGGTTATTCCGCATTCAAATCGAAAGAGGCTACACCGATTTATCACAAATGGAGACTGCGCTATGTACCATTCAATGGGCCAATGGCGACCCGAAAGAATGGCCTCGACCTTCATGGCCGTGACGGCATCAAGTTCATCACCGTATTCCTGCTAGGATTACCATGTCCGAGATGACTGAACCCAACAACTGGATGTCAACCGCAGGCGGTTGGGCTGTAGGAATCGGTTTAGTGGTAATGATGCTGGAATCAGCAATTACTGGAGAGTCAGCAATAGGAACAAGTTGTTGCTGTTTAGGAATTTTCGGAGTTATTGCTGGAGCAATTGTATCTAACTCAGGTGCAGCAGTAAGTTCAGATGGTGCCATGGTTTTGAAGCAAAATTCTTCCACAGGACAGTGGGAATGGATGCCAAACACAAACATTCCAACTCCAGTAAATGCTGACCCTGCGGCCAACTATAACGACCAGAACACTCAGATTATGTCTCGATTGGTATCTGAAATCAGAGGCGGAAGAACTCTTCAGGATTTGGATGACAATGAATTGTCAATTGTTGCAAGTACATACGGCGTCAATAGTGGCTCCAAACAACAGAAAATTGAGGCATTACATAACTCCGTTTTAGCGAAGTCCGGCCTCAAACTTGGAGCGATAGGAGTTGCTGCTGGAGTTGGCGCAGTAGGCGCATCTCGCATCATCAAATCCGGCAGAGAGAGAGCCATAGAGCGCGCTGAGGAACTGCGAGAGCAAGGCCGGCAAAAATTGCAAGAAAATATCGATGCTGGCAAGTACAACATTAACTCAAAATTGCCTACTTCAGAAAGTGGCGAGGAAGCTACAGAAGTTGCACACAATTTAGTTCTCGACCAGTTAAGAAAGCAAATCGAGCAAAGAGGTTTGACTCCAGAAATGTTGTTCCAAATTGCTGACGCAAACAAGGATGGCAAACTAGATGCAAACGAGATTACAGGTGCCATGAGTGCAGCAACAGGCTTCGCAGTTCCAGTCTTCATAGTAAGCGATGCGATGAAGGATTTCGACTTAGACAAGGACGGTAAGCTCGATGTATCAGAAGTAAACAGCCTTTGGGAAAAACTNGGCTTTGAACAAGAAACAGAGAACGAATTCAGTGACGAGGAAATCGATGCAGTTCTTGAAGAAGTTGATTCCAACCAGAATGATGTTGCAATAGAAGAAGAATTGCACTCTGACGAGGATGCACAATTGCTTGCAGAGCAAGAGGCTGCAAGACAGGCTGAAGAAGAAGCAAGAGTCCAAGCAGAACTCGAAGCCGCTAGGTTGGAAGAAGAGGCTGCAAAGCATGCTGCCGAGGCTGAATCCAGTCCGGAAGTTCATGCAGGTAGTGGCGAGTTAACTGAAGGTATTGACACAGAGTTCGAAAGACTGGTTCTTGAGATGGAAGGTGCTAGATTCTCTAGCGAGCGAAAGACATTGATGGAAAAGCAAACAGCGGAATTCCTGGTTAATCTGAAAATTGAGAAGATGGAGAGAACTCTGATTGGCGACCCAATTTACCGTGGAGGGCAATCAGTTCACGCTTTGATTGATGGTGGTCCATATGTTGGAGTCATCAAGATTCCAGTATCATTTGATGAGAAGATCCTCGAGCACAAAGCGGGTGAAGAAATCCAAGTTTGGGCCAAGTTAGTTGACTTCTCGCCGAGTCTAAAGAGACCTGTTCTAGAAGCTAGTGAAATGCTCTGAACTTAAACTGAGATTGTAAACAATGTGGGAGAATCATGTTCGCTTGGATAATGAATTTCTTTTCGAACATTTTTGGTAATACTGCTGAGGTAAATATTGAGAAACAAAAGGATGGGAATTGGATTGGCCCAGATGGGGTTGAATCTGGCCCAAGCGTCCCTGAAGATTGGTATTTGTCGTACCAAGGTCCAGCGCCTAACGTTGAGGGCATCTATGAACAAAATTACGGCGTAGACAGAGGAGATGGCGCAATTCCAATTGATTTCTACATCAAAAAATGGGGAATTCCTGATGGATATGGGAATACCGATTATGAAAAAGAAATCAGCAGACGCTAGACTCACCGATTATTCTAACAAATCAGCAAGGGTACCCTTTGAATCATTGAAGGTGACTGCAATTCAGTCGGAATCTGAATCAACGACTGACTTCGCAACCTTTCCACGATTAACTCCAACTTGGTTCCATACGAGTAGTGGAGTGCCAATGATGGTGGCGCCTAGCCAAGTGAATATCGAGCTTCCCAAAACTGTGATCGTAAATGCTGTCACTGTCGAGATAGTCCCCGCACCCATGTAGGTGATGTGCATGCTAATCCTTTGCTTACCTCTTGGATTACTGCCATCACGTTGCAGTGTATTCTGCTGATATGCAAGAGCGATGCTGATAATTCCAAATGTCATTGGAACGGCAGCAAATGCCTTAGTTAATCCAAATGGAGCATCTCCAGAACTAGCAATAAATGCCGCCATAATTAGTAAAGCAATCCCACCTATCATTCCAAATTTGATGAGGAGATTATCGACCTTTGTAATCGCTCCTTTACGGTTAACTGCAAAACGCCAACCTACCAGTACAAGATATAGTGAAAAGAAAGCGATTAGAAGTAGAAAAGTGGAACTACCGAGAAGAAATAGAACAATCGAAGTTAGTCCAACTCCAACCATAGCATAGCCGTAAATGCGGCCAACTTTAGCGTGCGTTTTTGGACCCTTTTTGGTGATATAGGCCAATACCATAGTCACAATTGCTAATGCGCCACACAAAATATGTAGCCAAAGTACAGCGCTTTTCGCATCCATATTTTGAATCCGAAACCTGAGTGTTTTAAACTCAAGGTTTGATTGCTCTTGCAATGACGATTCGCTGTACCTCTTGTGTACCTTCGTAGATTTGAGTGATCTTAGCATCACGGAAGAAACGCTCGACTGGGAACTCTTTGGTGTAACCATATCCTCCCAATACCTGGACTGCTCTCTCTGAAACCCACATTGCAGTATCTCCAGCATACAGCTTAGCCATACTGGCCTCTTTCGTATGCCTTGGACCACCGTTCTCGTAGTGTTCTTCTTTAGCCCAAGATGCCTTGTAGACAAGGAGTCTGGCCGCATCAATTCGAGTAGCCATATCTGCTAGGTAACTAGTAATCATTTGATGATGAGCGATTGGCTTGCCGAATGCTTCTCTCTCATGCGCGTACTTCAAAGCAGCCTCATATGCACCTTGTGCGATTCCTAAGCCCTGTGCTGCAATACCGATTCTTGAATTATCTAGAGCGTTCATTGCAATTGCGAATCCCTTACCAGAGCCTTTCAGTACATTTTCGACAGGGACTTTACAATTCTCAAGAATTAGCGTACATGTATCAGAAGATCTGATTCCTAATTTGTCCTCTTTCTTACCTACACTGAATCCCTCAAAGGATTGCTCAACGATAAATGCAGTACTTCCACCATGTTTCTTTACTCCGTAATCAGGATGGTCAACATCCTTAGCGAATAGAACGTAGATTTGAGCCTGGGCACCGTTGGTAACCCACATCTTTTCTCCGTTCAAGATGTAGTGCTTCCCATCATCTGATAATTTTGCTTTGCAGACCATTGCTGCAGCATCGGTTCCAGCGCCTGCCTCCGAAAGTGAGTAAGCACCCACTTCGCCTGCTGCAAGCCTAGTAAGGTACTCTGACTTCTGTTCTTCGTTTCCATGAAGTGCGATTGTTTTCGCACACAAACCGACGTGAACACAGAACATTACTGCGAAAGAAGGGTCGACTCTGGCTAATTCTTCGATGATTATTGATTCTGAAATATCATCCACAGGGTTTCCGCCATACTCTTCGGGGATTGTTATTCCTTGCAGACCATACTCCAAAAATTGCTGCCATTCCTCTGCAGGAGGTATCTGATTTGCGTCTCTATGCTCGATTGTCGGAGGCAGTACAGACTCTGCGAAGTCCCTTACCATCTCACGAATCATCTGCTGCTCATCAGTCTCTTCGAATTGCATGTTACGGGCCAAATGGTTACAGCATTTTAGGGCTACCCCTCTGTAATTCACTTTTGCAGTGCGTTCATATATTACCGGTCTAACGGCGCCACAGGGTTGAGACCATGGATGAGGAAGTCATGGAATTCGGCATCGCTCACAGCCGCAAGTACTCTAGGGACCACCTATGGTACCAAGAAAAGGACGACCGCTTGGTAATCGGCATTTCTGATTACCTAGCTGCTGACATCGGAGAAGTACTCCGTGTCATCCTACCGCACGCTGAAACCGAAGTCGATGAAGAACAGAATTTATTCTCAATTTGGACAGCAGAAGAAAAATTGACTTTCCCAAGTCCTTTTGCTGGAGAGATTGCAGAAGTTAACGGCGAAGTAGAAATTAATCCGGAGCTAGTAAATGATTCACCATATGATATTGGTTGGATTATAATTCTAGATCCACACGACGTAAACATGGAAAATCTGCTAGAACCAGATGAATATGTCGATTTCCTAGCTGAAGGTTGAACACATTCCGGCAAAAAACAAACAACCGGAGTGATTTGAATGGACCTTGATAGACACGATTTTGAACTCGATGAGTTAATCGAGAGAATAAAAGGTCACGACCATCGTTTAGTTGCTCTTCAAATCCCCGAAGGCCTGAAAATGCAAGCATTGGAAATGATGGATGAAATCGAGGACGAAACTTCTGCTAAAGTTATTCTCGCTGCAGACCCTTGCTACGGAGCTTGTGATTTGGTTCACGATAAAATGAAAATGATGGGAGTAGAACTCGTTGCCCATATGGGACATTCACAGATGAACATCGATTCAGGGATGCCAACTCAATTCATCAATGTCACATACGATGGAGACCCTGCTATTGACCCAGTTTTGCCTATTCTTGCACAGCATAGAGCCATTGCTCAGGCAAGGCTAGCAGAAAGTGGCGATGTTGGAGATATTAGTCAAGAAGAAGCGCAAGAAAGATTCCTAGATGCTGTTGGAAGAGTTGCGCCTTTGAAAGGTGCTAAACTAGGACTTGTTGCCTCTATCCAACACTTGCACTTGGTTTTCGATTACAAGAAAAGATTCGAAGATGCAGGATTTGAGGTAGAAGTTCCAGTTGGTGGAGCAAGGTTGACATTCCCTGGACAAGTACTTGGTTGCAATTATTCTGGTGATGATGATGAAATCGGACACTATCTATTCCTTGGAAGCGGCGATTTCCATCCTATTGGCTTGGCGTTACATACTGGAAAGCCGCTTGCAATGCTCGACCCGTACACTGGCGATGCTACCGAAATGGGTGCTGAAAGGATTGAAAGAATTCTAAGGCAACGCTTCGGATTGATTATGGCAATACAGGATGCGCAGAATTTCGCTATACTGATCGGTGAAAAGCCTGGTCAAATGCGCCGAAGTTTGGCTCTCAAACTAAAGCGTGCTCTTGCAAAGCATGGTAAGAAAGGATACCTGCTAGCTTTGGAGCACATCGGTCCTGAATTGATTGACTTCTATCCTGTTGACGCCTTTGTCAACACTGCATGCCCTAGAATAGCAATTGATGATGCTGTGAAATATGGAAAGCCTTTGGTTACTCCATTCGAATTGGAAGTGGCCTTGGGAGAGAAGAAGTGGGAAACTGGATATCAGTTCGATGAGATACCTTGAGAGGGGTTCTCGGATTGAAAGTTCAATAACCATAGACGATAAGGCTCAGTAGTCATGAGTTCATATCTAGACCGCATCGGGGCAGGCCTAATCCTCAGTAGACCAGAGGTTTTTGGCTTTGATTTCGTACCAGATTTACTTGTTGGAAGAGAAGATATCCAAAGTGAATTAGCCGCTATATTCGGCAGCATAGCGCATCCTGAAGGAACAGGTAGAGTCGTAATCACAGGACCAGTTGGTTCTGGTAAAACAGTCTTAGCTAAGCGTTTTTGTCAAGATATAATCAGACATTTGAGCGACAAGCGTAACATCAAGAGAGTTCATGTCAACTGTAGAAATGCTGCTACACCATCNCGAGTCATGCAGAAGATTGTGCAGGATTTAGANCCTGGCCACCCTGATAGAGGCCTAGGTGTTGGTGAATTACTAACAAGTTTGAGAAGAATGTTGCAAAGCAGCAATACACACCTAATCGTGATTCTGGACGAAGTAGATCACCTTCTCAGGCGGTCTGGCGATGACATCATCTACAAATTGATGCGAATAGACGAAGACAGAGAAGGCGTTGGCACACTTTCGGCCATTTTGATTAGCCAAGAGCAGGTTCTGGACCTGCTAGAAAATGCGGTTATCTCTCGAGTTGGGAGATCAAATCATGTTCGAGTCCCTCCATATGACGAGAAGGGGCTGATGAAAATCATCGCACAGAGAACCGAATTGGGACTAGTAACCGGAACTTGCCCCGAAGAGATTCTCAACCTAATTGCTCAAGCTGCAGCACCATCAGGTGATGCCCGCCAAGCAATAGAATTACTCGAAGGTGCTGCAAAGCGTGCTGAGGCCTCAGGTCGCTCAATTATAGAATCGAAGGATGTTCAAAGAACAGTTGTAACTATGCCAACAAATGTCGATTCAATGAATCTCGAAAATCTACCTCCGCATGCAATGCTGGTCTTGCTAGGGTTGTGTAGGCGATTGAAGAAAGAAGAAAGCGTAACCAGTGGAGAAACTGAAAAACTCTATCACGTGGTTTGTGAAGAATATGACCAGTCACCAAAAGGGCATACTACTCTGTGGAAACATCTCAAGCGCTTGGCACAAGAAGATATAGTTGTGACCAAGACAGCAAAAGCTGACGTTGGCAGAGGAAGAACGCAGCACATATCGATGCCGCATATGCTTCCCAGCGATGTGGAAAGGCGCCTTGAAACACTGATTCCTAGCCGACTACGTCGCTGATTGACCATTTTATATCGCACAAAGGGCCTAAATACCCGTCGCATGTCGGCAGGCTGCTCAAGAGTTGATAACATGGCAGACACTACATTCGTCGCAGTAGTCAATGACACAAATCCAGACAACGGAGGACGCTCCTACAACCTAACAGTTAGTGGGAACAATCTATCCCAATTCCTAGGAAAGAAAATCGGCGACGTCGTCGATGGAATCTTCGTAGGAGAAGGCGACCAAACGCTTGCTGGATACAAACTGGAAATCACTGGAGGCTCAGATAAGACTGGAACTCCAATGCGTTCCGACCTAGAAGGCGGAACACGACAATCTGTCCTAGTTACCGCATCAACCGGATTCAAGGGGCACAACCTTGTTCACAAGGCAAAGGGCGGAGAAAAGAAGAGATTCCGTTACAAGCCTGATGGAATGCGCAAGCGCCGCAATTTCCGTGGCAACACAATCACCCAAGATACTAGACAAATCAACCTCAAAGTTGTAGAGGCTGCTAACAAGAGCCTTTCAGACATCCTCGGAGCAAATTCAGAGGAGAGCAGTGAGTGAAGCCGCGAGGCTGATCTGAGGTACTGGAGGAATGGGAAGCATGGCACGCAAGCTTCCCGCACAACCTGAAGTCAACATCGGCCTAGTTGGTCACGTGGACCACGGAAAGACTACTCTAACCCAAGCACTGTCAGGTGTATGGACCGATACCCACTCTGAAGAAAGAAAGCGTGGAATCTCAATTAAGCTAGGATATGCAGATACTGCATTCTACAAGAATAGCGAGGGAGAGTACTATGCAACTGGCAAGAGACCAGATGGAGGAAATGACGACGCTACTGAATTACAGAGAGTTGTCTCATTCGTTGATGCACCTGGTCACGAGACTTTGATGGCGATTATGATCACAGGCGCTAGTATCATGGATGGAGCAATGCTGATGGTTGCTGCAAATGAGACATGTCCACAGCCTCAAACAAGAGAACACCTGATGGCATTGGAGATTGCAGGCATTGAAAACATAGTAATTGTTCAAAATAAAATTGACTTGGTAAGTCGTGAAAGAGCAATTGAATCACACAATGAAATCAAAGAATTCCTCAAGGGAACAATCGCAGAAAACTCGCCAATCATTCCAGTCTCTGCTCACCATGATGTCAACCTAGACATACTGATTCAAGCCATTGAGGCTACAATTCCAACTCCTGACCGCTCCAAAGATAAGAGAGCGATTATGCACGTAGCACGCTCTTTTGATATCAATAAGCCAGGAACTCGCCCTACAAAGCTGCGAGGTGGTGTAATTGGCGGCAGCATTGTTGAAGGAGAGTTCAACATTGGTGATGAAATCGTAATCGGCCCTGGAAGAAAGATTGGGAAAGGCAACAAGGTTCGCTACGAGCCAATTCACTCCAAGGTAACCAGCATGCAAGGTGGAGGTCTGAACCTAGGAAACATGCATGCTGGAGGTCTTTGTGGCATGGCCACCCCTCTAGACCCTGCAATAACTACCGCTGACAATTTATCTGGTCAAGTTGTAGCTAAGGCAGGAGATTTGCCTGAGATTCGTGAATCAGTAGATATATCCATCAATTTGATGAAAAATATGGTAGCAGGAGAAGGCGAGGATGCTTCTCCAATTATGCCACTGCGTTCCAATGAGATGTTAATGGTAAACGTGGCAACTGCAACCAGTGTAGGTGTTGTTTCCAATGTCAAGAAAGGCAAAGCAACTTTGACACTTCGACTTCCGATTTGCGCAGATAGTGGACAAAGAATCTCGCTATCAAGGCGTGTTGGTTCACGCTGGAGATTAATTGGGCACGGAACTATCGAGTGATTTCTATGCCTCGGATTTTGATTGATGCCTGCGGCTGGGTCGCAGTCATTGAAGCAGGGATAAACATCGATTTGGAATTGCTGAAGTGTTGTGGTTACAAAGACCTAGCAATTATTCCGAATGTGATTTCTGAGTTGAAAGCACTAAACGATTCGAAACTCATGATCTCTATGTTAGAGTCTAAAGCGGAAATGTATGACGCTCCTGAAGGTGTTGGAAAGCACACTGATGACCAATTATTTGCTTTAGCAATAGAGAATAGGTGGCCGATTTTAACAGTCGATACAAACCTAAAACGAAGATTGTCTCAGTCAAACATTCCTTGGATCGAAGTAAGTGGAAGGTCTCACCTAAGAATGATTGAATGAATAATGCCGGTGATTATTTCATATACTCCAAGAATTGCACCCGACCTGTGGCTACAAATCATTCCGATGTAACAGTGACAGAGTCGGAGGTAATTATCAACGACTCAGAGGAGATGGTCGATTTGTTAGTCTCACTAGGTGCAGACATCAATACTGCAAAGACTCTGATGTGTCTTCACGTACACGGTCCTTCGAAATCAAGCGAGTTACAATCTAGGTGTGAATTGAGGCAACCAGATGTTTCAATTTCGATTAACAAATTGAAGAAAATGGAAGTTATTCGCATCATATCTTCATCTAGTAAAGGAAGAGGTAGACCTTCACACATCTATGAACTAGCAATGCCTCTCAGTGAGGCTTTAATTCCATTCAGGCAACAAGCAAAAGAAAGACTATCTATTCTTCAAAATCAGTTATTGCGGCTTACTGAGCTTGCCGATTCAGCAAGCGATTAAGGCAGTGTGAATAGTTCATCATCACCATGCCCATCTAGTAGCCGCAATTTTACTCCCGCATCTATCCATGCATGTGCATAATTAATTGCACCAAAGGCACGAACATAGTCTCCTGTGTCCATAAAATGCTTCGCATCACTGGCATAATCATCAGCCATTCGTAGCAATACAGCGAGTTGTTGTGACTCTGGACTTCCTTCTTTTGGAATAGGAGTTGCTTTCTCTCTAGCCATTTTTGTGAGATTCAGATAATGATTCAATCTCTCTTCTGTCACCTTATCGCTGACCATTTAGTCACCTCTTTGTCTTGCAAGCAAGCGATTTACATCCGAGGTCCTACCTAGCGACTCATACAAGTCTATGGCTAGAGAAATCCTACCTTCATCTTCAGCATCACAAGCTCTCTTGAAGATCCTGCGTCTCTCTTCCCAATCGCTCGCTACCTTGGCCTCTGCGACCATCTTCTGCATTTCCACTCTTCTCAATTGTGATAACTCTGGAGATTGCCATAGTCTGACCAAACCGTCTCGTTTTACTGTAGCCATCGTATCTGCTGCCAGACCTATCAAGAAGTCACCCAATTCAGAATTTGTAGATTTGATTGCAACATTTTCTGTCATGCAATGAATCCCTCCTTCGATGGATAGAACCCACCATCCATCTCCCGCTCTGTGGGCTGAAAGCGGTTCAAGAGAGCGTGTGTCGATTGTTTCTAGGCTATCCCACCCGTAGGGGTGAGGTGAGCCTTCCCACAGCATTCCATCGGCTGATTGGAGCAATATCTTCCCACCAGACATTCGACTAACCCAAGACCAAACTCTGTCTTCCAAAAGGCGTTGAGAATCCTCATTCGCTAGTCTTGCACACCTTAGTTTTCCATCCTCATCTTGCCACATAAGGTGCTCTCGGTCAAACCATCCAATCAATCTACGAACTCCACCTACGTCTAGGCGTTTCAAACCGCGGCCTTCTTGATTGAACACGTGTAATTGTCCTTTTCTGCAGGATAGAACCCAACCGCCACCAGGTCGAGGTAGGATGTCACTGAATCCACCAGTAGTGGATCTTCCTTCACCGATTTGGGTTCCGTCACTTACTCTCAGTAAATGGAATCCGTGGCCACACAGTGCGCCGATTTTCCCTGAATCATGGGCTGCTGAATGAACACGGAATGGTAATGAACGCTTCCATCTTTGATTCGTTTCCTCATCTAAGAGAATTAAATCGAGTCCACATGAGACCAGTAGCTCATTTCCTACATTACATGCTGTGGAAATCAAATGAGGGGCTTGCCAAGACCTCGAAACCGACCAACTCATACTACCGCCTCCATCATTCCCCATGCGATTAATTGCGCTCTAGCATCATTTGTGAGTTTGAACATTCTAGTCCTTCCTTTTTGTTGAACTGACAGTATTCCTGCTCTATAGAGCCGATTACTCATCTGCGACATTCTCGGCCTACCCACATTTAATCTATCCCGTAGACGATTGTCAGAAGGAGAATATTCTCTAGTAGAAGCTACTTCGACTAGAACCGCTTCACTCTTTGACAAATTTCTCAAAGTGTGGACATCCAAAGGATTGCTTTCTTTCTGCCCTATTGTGGGCCTTCGCATAGCAGCCAGTAATTCAGCAAGACCCAGGCCCTCTGGAACATTTAGTGCATCCAGTAATTGCGTGAATAGGCCTTCCACATCACCAACTGGTTGCGAAAAACTCTCAGGTGATGCTTGTGCCTCGGTATAATCTTGGAAATCCTCAGCAGGGAAATCTTCCAAATCCTCATTTTCAACATTTTCATTCTCTTGGACTAGCATTGCTTCAGGGTTATCTGAGATCCAAAGGCGGTTCGCATCTACCCCTTCCGGTTCTCTTGCAGGCTTTTTGGCGGTATTCTTGTCGAAAGGTGGTGCTTCCTGCTTGTTTATCCTATTCCTGGCGGCTAAGGACCTAAATGCGCCCATTGGCAACGGGAACGATTGTGGAGAGGATTCAGCCACTATAATTTCAGGTTCTTTGGCTAACTCCTCCAAATCAAGGTCAAAAATTGGTCCCGTATCTTCTTGTTCAGTATCTTCCTGTGGAACTTGTTCTTCTTCGAAAACTGTGTGTACAATCTCAGGAGTAGGTTCGTCATACTTCATTTCTCTTGGATTAGCCCTCTCTTCATCTACCATATCTCTCATCAAACGCATTACCTTCGAAGGAGAGCCGGATGTTTTCTCAAAAACATAATCCAGAGCCAACTGGGGCATTTCCCACGATATCTTTGAGGCGCTAGCAATTCGAGTCTGGCACAATTCTTTGACCTGGTGAATATCCAATGAATGAATCACATCGTCATGGTCAAACCGGTTGACTAGAGCGGTAGGCCATTGTGCTCGCTGTTCAGTCGACAGTACAATTACAACTAATGCGTTAAGCCTTTCAAGAGGTGCTGTTAACGTAGATAGAACTTCAGAAAGGTGCTTTCCATCTACATTTGAAAAGTCCAAGGAGATTAGAGGAATAGGCCCTTCAATACTCTCTGTTTCGCTAACAAGCCTTGATACCATTTCCTGAGTACTAGAAGGTACATCGAAACCAACTAGAGAAACGAATATTTCGTGGAGAATTTTGTGAGCATGTTCAGATGTTGGGAACATGTCTAAGTGAACGCTTTTACTAGTTTCTTCAGATACACAACGCATCAGTGATGAACGTCCAGAACCGTTCTCACCAATCAATAACACCATTCTGGCAGTTCTAGCTTTTAGGAATCTCGTCCATCTTGCACTGATCTCATCTCGTCCAATCAGCATATTTGATTGGCCTCTTTCCAAAGGTCTTGCTTTGAATGGATTCTCTCTCAATGCAGGGATGTCCAAAATCGGCACATCTTCGCTCATGATAGCACTGGGATTTACTGAGTATATGATGTTTCAGTTACAAGGCGGGGCCTAGAGGCCCGTTAGAACGCGTTAAATGAATTGCCATAATCTCAATTATTGCCGAATTAACACTTGGTTAACACATAGTTAACGCGTTAGTCGAAGCGTTAATCGTCGGTTTATTCATCAAGTAGACCCTATTGCCATAGAATGGAGACAAGCCGTATGCCAGTAGACGATAGCAGGCTTTCTGGATTCTACAAACTATCAGTAGAAGATAGAAGGAACAAGGTTGCACAATTGTCCGGACTTTCTCCCGAAGACATTGATGCTTTAGCAAGTCATGGCGAATTGAGCGAGGTGGCAGCAGATCGTATGATTGAGAATGTCATTGGAACTATGTCGCTGCCAGTAGGTGTTGCAACCAACTTTGTAATCGATGGCAAATCATACCTAATTCCATTCTGCGTAGAAGAATCAAGTATTGTTGCAGCAGCCAGTAATATGGCCAAGAGATGCCTAGTTAATGGTGGATTTAGAACCAATAATGACGACCCGGTAATGATTGCTCAAATCCAGGTTTTGGATTTGCCCAATGTAGAGGAGGCTGCCGAATCAGTGCTAACTGCAAAATATGAATTGATGGCAATGTGTAATTCCCTTCCTTCGACAATGATTAAGCTAGGAGGGGGATGTAAAGACATAATCACAAGAAGCATTGATTCCATGTCGGGAAGAATGCTAATCGTCCATCTGCTTGTAGACACTAGAGATGCCATGGGCGCTAATGCGGTCAATACCATGGCTGAACTAGTCAGTGGGAAAATCGAGGAAATAACTGGGGGTAGAGTCCATTTGAGGATTCTATCTAACCTAGCAACTCATAGATTGGCAAAAGTGGAAGCAACGTTCACTCCCGAGGAACTATCTGACGATGGCACTAGAGAGAATGGTAGCAAGATAATTTCAGGCATACTAGAAGCGCATCACTTCGCCATGGCTGACCCATACCGAGCAGCCACCCACAACAAGGGCATAATGAATGCAATAAGCGCCATTGCTTTGGCATGCGGCCAAGATTGGAGAGCGATAGAAGCAGGATGTCACGCCTGGGCTGCTGTAGAGGAAGGGACTTACAAATCGATGACTAGGTGGAACAGAGATGACGATGGAAACCTGGTTGGAAGAATAGAGACTCCAATGGCAGTAGGAATTGTAGGAGGTGCTTCAAAGGTACATCCCGCTGCTAGAGCAAACCTGTCAATACTAGGAGTGGAATCTGCACAAGAGCTGGCAGGGATTATGGCAGCAGCAGGCATTGCTCAAAATCTTGGAGCAATGAGAGCATTAGCAACCAGTGGAATCCAAGCAGGGCACATGAAATTGCATGCAAAGAATATGGCTGTAAGTGCTGGAGCCATAGGTGATGAAGTTGAGCAGGTAGCAAATATTGTAAATACTCAAAATGGCCCCGTAACCCAACAATTAGTCAAGGATACATTAGAAAGCATTCGAAATGGATGATTACTCATCCTCTCCGACATCCAAAGTGGTCTGAACACCGCCTTCTTCATCGGTTTCATCCCTAAGTGCTAATTTGCTTTCCATACCATCAAGCATGCCTGAAGTGGTAACCATTTCTCTAAACCATGCCTTGACTTTCTTACGGTCAGTGTGAGGGCAGCCAAACATCTCAGAAAATCTGCGAGTAGTAGTTAGTCTGCGAGTATTTCCATCTCTTCTGCGTCCAATCAGGCCTGCCTGAGCTAATTCTCTAATGTGATCATATGCTCTTTGACCTAGCAATTCAACTAATCTGGATTGAGGCATTGGCTGGTGATAAGCGATCAATGCAGCCGCTTTGAGTAATTTCGGAGGCAATTCTGATTTGGTTTCTTTTGGAAGGTGGTCGGCAATACCTGGCTTAACCTCCATAGCCCATTTATTGCCAATCTCTACGACTTGAAGTCCTCCACCTCTACGGCGTTTTATCGTAGATTGCAAATTACCAATCGATTCTAGGATTTCTTCTTCTTCATACCCTAGATTTTCAGACATTTCAGATACGCTCAACGAACGTCCAGCGCTGAACAGTATTGCTTCAAGTAAAGTTTCCAATGGTACTTCTGACATGTAAATAACTCCTTACTCCACTAGCCAATCTTCAGGATCCTCAGATTCTGACTCTGCTGCTAGTTTTGCCATCTCTTCCTGTTTCAACCTTTCTTTTTCTTCTTCGAGTGCTTGTTGAGCTCTTTCAGCAAGCCTGACAGCATGCCTCATGGATTCTGTTTCATCACCCTTGATAGATTCGGAATCCTCTTCCATCAATTTCTCAGCCAAAACCGTTACCTCATCAAAAGTAGACGCATTTGGCCACCTATCTTCGAGCATAATCGGGTCATCTGGGCCCTCTTGGCTAATCCATGCATAACCTCTGTGAGTTAGGAATAATCCTGCTACGAACGATGTTATCTTTGATTCGACATCATATCCTTCAGGAATTTCACCATAAGTCTCTAGGAGGATTTTCTCTAATTCAGTAGTCACATCTTCAACGGGAACCTTGGTTTGTCCAAGTTCCTGGGTTACTTTTCGCATTGCAGTCCAACATCTGCGGATGTCACCCTCCATGTCCTCATTATGCATTCTCGAACCCACATTGTCGAGCATATTCTTGAGTTCCTCAGCATGTGCCTTACGATATTCTTCCTTTGCCTTGAGGATCTCTGCTTCATCACATGCATCCTTCAAAGCAGATAGCAGTTCACCGAGAGTAGAAGGCCTTCCCTCGTCTCTTCTCATTCTCTCTCCGAAGAACGCAGGAAGGTGTTGGTCTGCACTACCTTCCAGAACTGTGGTTGTGAAAATAAATTCTTCATCATCATATTCTGCCTCCCAACCAAAGTCAATGAATTCATCCTCATCTTCCATATCCATGGCAATCACTCTGTCAAAAAGAGTGGATGCCTGCTGAGTCAATACCTCCCAGGACATGCGAATCAAACGGCCACATGCAGGCAAATCAAGTCCTGCGGCTTCTTTTCTTACTCGTTGTGTGAACAATTTCAAGAATGCTGAGAGGTCGATATTCCAAGGATCCATGCCTTCTTCCTTTACCAATGAGAGAACCAAAGCGACTGACCTGTCAAAGGGGTCGCTTAGGACTTGGTGCTCAGCATTATCTTCCTGTGCAATTCGTATTATGCGGTCAGCATAGCGCTCAGCCTCACTAATCTCTTCCTCTTGACTCATCAATTGGTCGAGAATGTCTTGGCGCAGGAACCAATCGTCAAGGACAGCTTGCTGCATTCTCAAACCTCCTGCTCAGCCTCGGATTCTTCTTCGATTTCATCATCTTGCGCAAGCAATTCGGATACGATTTGTTGTCTCTCTTCGATATCCTCATTCAACTCTTCAGCCCTTTCACTCAATGCAGAGAATCCTGTTTCCTCGGATTCCTCTTCATCCTTAATGTGATTTAGCAGTCCGCCCAAACTCTTCGGAGCAGGCAGGGCACTAGGCACCTCTGGCATTTCCTCAGCGATAATTCTAGCTTCCTCAATACGTGAATGATTCTTGTCAGATGCATCGCTAGCCTCCTTTTCGGCTTGAGCGCCCAACTCAATTGCACGGTCTCTGTCAAAGTCGACGATTCTTCTAGAGCATCCGTCTCCACCGTGTGTGATTCCGATATGGTGGTCAGCAAGTTCCAGTGAAACTTTACGAAGAGTGACCATAATGAATTGAGCCGCTTCACTTCTGTTTCGGCATTCTGTTGCAATCAACTTGGAGTTAGGTACATCCAAATTCTGGTCGACTTCATCAAAGTAGTAGAATGGGCTTGGGTCATGGTCCTGAATTGCGAAAATCAGAGACAATGAAGCCATTGATTTCTCTCCACCGGATAGGCCTTGCAGTCTCGACTTGTTCGACTTACCACGTGGCTGGGCCCACATGTCAAGCCCACCTTTGAATGGTTCTTCTGGATTCTCGAGGAATAATTCGCCCCTGCCTCCATTTGAGAGACGATTGTATACGACCTTGAAGTTTTCATTGACTTCTTTGAGAGTAGATAGCAAGCGCTTCTTTCTCTGGCTTTCGAGTTTATCCGTGATGTCGATCAATCGCTTTCTCCTCTGTTGTAGAGTCTTGAAATCATCCTTCATTTCATCTAGACGAGCCTTACAAGCATCATACTGCTCGATAGCTAGCATGTTGAAGTTACCAAACTTCTCAAGTTTTCTTCGAAGTTCGTTAACTCTCTTTTGTGCATCTCCAACATTAGGTAAATCAGCGTCATCATCTGCCACAGGAATTGATTCTGTTGCCATTTCAACTAGCAAATCTGCAAGGTTTTGCTCTCTAATTGCAAGGCTTTTAGCGATATCTTCAGCCATTGAACGGCTGTTGATTGCTGAACTCGCTTTCTGGTTGGCATTGGCTTTGACCTCAGCTCTTTCTTCAACCAATTCTTTCCTCTCATTCTCTAATTCTTCATGCTCTTCTAGCAATGAAGCACGTTCCTCTTCCTTCGCCTTTAGTAGAACTGTCTCTTCTTCTATAGCAGATTTCCATGCCTTGACTGACTTTTCTCTACCTGCCATTTCAGCTTGGATTTCATCTGCTCTAGAAGTCAGTGAATCCAATCTTTCGCCCAGTAAGTCTCCTTTTTCTTTACCACTATCTAGGGTAACCTGTGCTTTGTTTGCAGCTCCTTCTGCTTCTACCCTTAGGGCTTGAGCATCTAGGAGCCTCTCACGTATTCCCTCAGGGCTAGCGTTTTGAACATCTTCTGAGGCCTTGTCTCTTGCAGCCTCGGCCTCAATTAGTCGAGCTTTAGCGCTCTCAATCATTTCCATCTTTCCTACATGGTCTGATTCTAAGTTGGAAAGTCTTCTTTGTAGTTCGCTTGCTGCTCCTTTTGCTTTATTCAATTCTTTAGCAGCAAGTGCTAACTCTGCCTTCATGGTTCCTGCCTTAATCGAGTGGTCGTCTTCTGCAATGGAGTTGATTCGGCCACGTATCTCATTCTGCCTTGTTCTAGCCTCACTTAGTGCAGAAGAGACTGTTTGAGCGATTGCGTACAACCTTTCAACTTCTCCAGCCAACTTGTCGACTTCGCTAGCACCGTGGATTTTTCCACCGAATCCAGTCTTCATCTTCTGCTTGCTACCACCGACCATAGCGCCTCCTGGCTCGGTGATTTCTCCTCCAAGAGTGACTAATCGAACTCCACCCATCAATCGTCTTGCAGTCCCAATATTGTCTACTACCAGAGTGTTTCGTAATGCGTAAGCTACCGCTGTTGCGATTCTTGGATCATAATCGAGTAATTCGTGAGCGAATCCTAGCACACCAGGTTTGTTAACCGTCATTGCGGCTTTACCCGTCGCCCTGTTTGCCTGAATCTTATTCAAAGGCAAGAATGTCGCTCTGCCCAGTTTTCTACTCTTCAGCATGGCCATTGCTTCAGCAGCAACTTGGTCGTTTTCCACGACTACAGAATTCATTCCACCGCCTACTGCAGTGGCAAGAGCATCTGCGTGAGATGCATCTTTTGGAGCGCACAATTCAGAAATTGTACCGATTATCCCTTTCAGTTCGCCTCTATCTCTAGCAGCCATAACCGCTGCAGCACCTGGCGCCATGCCGTTGCTACCTGAGCGCCTGTCTAGTTCAGTTCGAGCCGCAGCGAGTTTCCTTTCTGCGTTTTGTAGATGATTATTCACTGTTGTCGACTCTTCAATGAGTTTCTTTTCAGCGGATTGTGCTTTGCGCAATTCTTCTCCAAGTGCTGTCCTATCATTCTCCGGATTAGACTCGCCTAGCTCTTCCATTTGCAGCTGCAAATCGTCATGCGCTAGCCTTGCATCATCGACCGCTTCCTCTGCAGCAGACAATTGTTCAGCAACCATATCTGCTTGATTAGCTACTTTCTCGGCTTCGATAATCGCATCATTAACCGATTTACGGCATGATTCAAGAGTTTCATTGGCTTTGGACAAGGATCGAGACAATGCTGCATTTGCAGTACCTGAATTTTCCAAAGTCTGTCTGATTTCGGCTTCTATCGCTTCTGTCTCTGCGAAAGCAGACTTGCTAGCATCCAGTGCTTCTTTAGCAGCGATTAGGCTCTCTTCGTGAGATTGTAGGTCATTCTTTGCCGCAGTGATTTGCTCTTCCAGTTCAACAAGTAATTCCTTGTCCTCGAAATCTGCAGATTCTGCCTCTTCAATGTGGTCCTTCTTCAGTGCCAGAGAGACTTGCAATTCACCAATTTGGGTGTTTAATCCACCTTTGTCTCCACCCATAGCTTCGGAAATTTGGGTTTCCAATTCACCTATTCTGTCATCCAGTGATAGCAAAACAATTTCTGCTTCTTTGACTTTAGATTCCAAATCTGCAGCCTCTCCCAGATACCTCGCTCTCTCTTCAGCGTGGTGTTGGATTTCGGCCTTTGCAGTTAGGTGGCGGGATTGTTGAAGAACGATATTTGCTGAATCATATTCTTCTTTAGTTTCCTTCGCCCTCTCAGCAACAGCTTTCTCTTTCTCCAGTTTCTTCAACTGGTCTTTTTGCTCTCCTTCGACCAAAGCGATTCTCTCAATGTAATCCTCAACTTGGCCTTTTTGCCTCTCAGCTTTTCGGATTTCATCATCGTATGAAGTGACTCCTGCGACTGAATCAAGCACTTTTCTGCGCTCCATTGCAGTCATGCTGGAAAGCCTAGTTACGTCGCCTTGTAGAACGATATTGTATCCGTCTGGGCGAGCATTAGCTTGGCCAAGAAGGCGATGGAAGGATTTCTGATTGCTTTCCTCTCCGTTTAGTAGGTATGTAGAAACGGTGTTGTTTGATTTGGTTAGCCTGACCTCTCTGGTCATTCTTACTTCGTCTGAGTCCAAAGGTAGTCTTCTGCGCCCATTCGAAAGTGTGGGATTCGCAAAAACTAGAGTGACCTTGGCATTTCTTGCAGGACGATTGGATTTTCCTCCATTGAAAATCAAGTCTTTGGAGTTCTGTGCACGCAAAACTTTGGCAGACCTTGCACCCAATACAAATTGAATGGCGTCTCCACAATTGGATTTACCAGAGCCGTTCGGGCCGGTGATTGCTGTAAATCCACGGTCAAATGGAATTACGGCTTCGCCCTTGAAAGATTTGAAATTCTCTACTTCAAGTAATTTTAGAAACATCCCTTTCCCTCATAATCAAGGCACTGAATCCTTGACCTCAAACCGTAAAGGACACGAGGGGGGTTTTGAAGGTTACTAGTCTCGCGCTCGCGAGAGGCCTATTCCACGACACCCTGAAATTAGCCACTGTACCCCTTTCAGGACAATATTCCGGTATTTGCACAACCATTGCAACCTTCACCATTACACAAGTGACATGTGCGGCCTGTATTGAGATCGAAATTATCACGCATTCCTCCTTCGAATGCATCCTCGTAGTTGGAAAGACCTTGATGACCCCAAAGGTCCCTCACAGTCTTGTATTTGGCAATACCTTTGGGTTTACGAGATTTTGATAGAGAGCCAAGTTCACCACCTTTCTTGTATGCAAGGTCAAGTTCTTGGATGGAATAATCTCTTTTCCTGCGTTTATCCTTCTTTTTGTCAAACTTGATTCGATATTTTGGACCTCTAATCAAGAAGATACCTAAGCCGAACAGACCAATCTGTACTGCGATTCCTGGAGCCGGGAATGGAAGAAGTGCTGCTAAATCATCCGATGAAGTTCCTGGCAATTGGTCGAATCTATCTGCAAGTGCAATACCGCAAAGAATGACTCCCGCAACGATGGCGATTTTTCGTATACGTAACGCCCATCTACCTTTCCTAGGCCATCTCATAAATGATGCAAAGAACATGAGGCAACCCTCTGCCAATAGCAGTAAATCAGGAGCCTCCCAAACCCCCGGAGTTGTTACGCAGGCGTTCAAATCTCCGGAGTCAAGGTCTTTCTGAATCTCATCGGCATTACAACCAGGGTCAGCTAGTCGCGATAGAATCACTTTTTGTGGGGGCTCTAGGCCCATCAGAGCACCAAATTCCACATTGGCAATAGAAAGGCCAACCAAAGCAAGGCCGATGATTGCAGCCAACTTCTTCATCAGGCCCATGTATGCCGGTGAACGGCAAGCACCTTATTGATGTCGCACATTTCTATGAGTCACATTTGAATGTAAGACACTACACGACCGCACGAAGACAATGTCTAGAGTGGTCATTATCGGCAGTGGAATAGCAGGTCTATTCGCTGCATTAAAACTCGAAAAGGCAGGGCATGAAGTAATCATCATTACCAAACAACGGCCTGAAGATTCCTCAACAAATTGGGCTCAAGGCGGAATTGCCGGGATCCTAGACAAGACCGATGGCAAAGGAATGGAATCGCATATTGCGGACACACTATTGAGTGGCGATGGATTGTGCGATGAAGAAATTGTCAGATGTGTCGTGGAAGAAGCAGGTGACAGAATTAGGGATTTACTCGCAGTGGGAGTCGAGTTCGAAAGAGAAGGAGAGGATTTCCATTATGTCAAGGAAGGCGGACATACATCAAGGAGAATACTTCACGCAAAAGATGCAACTGGAGCGGAGATTGAGAGAGCACTCAATAAAGCGGTCACAGAAAGTGATAGAATAACCATGCGCCCACATACACTCGGAGTTGACCTAATCCAAAGAACGCACCGCGACCCAGTAAATGGAATCAAAGGCATCTGGTGTTTATGCTTAGACAGTGGAGAAATGGAGGCTATTGCAGCTGATGCGATTCTAATCGCTACCGGAGGATGTGGCCAATTGTGGGAGCGGACTACCAACCCATCTGTAGCAACTGGAGATGGATTAGCCATGGCGGTAAGAGCAGGTGCTGCTAGTAGAGACATGGCGTTTTTCCAATTTCATCCTACAGCATTAATGTCTGACAACAAGAAGCCATTTCTGATTACAGAAGCCCTCAGAGGCGAGGGAGGAGTTTTGCTTGACAACAGGGGCCTGCAAAACTATAGAGCATCTGATGAGAAGCCTGATTCGTTTTCATTTACACTCGGTTTTTCTCCCCAAGGAAGCCTTGCAACAAGGGATGTTGTAGCACGTGCTTGTGACCAGAAAATGAAGATCACAGGTGCTGATAATGTCTGGTTGGTTACCGACCATTTGGATAGCGAGAAATTGCATGACCACTTCCCCACAATTGAATCCAGATTGAACAAATTGGGACTATCTCTGGGAAGAGACCCCCTGCCAGTCGCCCCTGCAGCACATTACATGGTTGGTGGATTGAAGGTTGACATTCAAGGAAGAGTTCTGATGCAAGATGACAAGCACATGCCTGGTCTTTACGCGATTGGAGAAGTAGCTTGTACAGGTATGCATGGAGCGAATAGATTGGCATCAAATAGCCTACTAGAGGCTGTCGTATTTGCAAACAAAGCATCGGAGCATTTCATTGCAAATCCAATCAATGACCTAGAGCAAGTTCCTGATTGGCGTGCAGAAGGTATGAAGCAATTACAGGAGCATGCACCCCTTGTTCGTGACTTGGAGACTCTGAAGAAAACCATGACTGATGATGTAGGTATTGTTCGAAGTTATGACAGACTTGAGAGAGCAAAACGAATGCTGAAGTTACTCGCAAATGAAGTCGATTTAATCTGGAGGAAGAGTATACCTTCCCGAGAATTAGTGGAATTGAGAAACTTGGTTTTAGTTGCTACGCACATAACTGAAGACGCGCTCAATCGCAAAGAAAACAAGGGATTGCATTGGAACAAGGACCTCATCTGAGTGCCTTAATTTGCGATAACAGCATCGAGTTTAGCGGAGTCGGAATACCTAATTTCTCCCCTCTAGCAACAACTTGGCCACAAAGGAAATCGATTTCTGTCTCCCTTCCAGCCTTGACATCGGCCAACATTGAGCACTCGTTTTCAGCGGTTGATTCCAGAACAGAGTGTAAGTTCTGAATCAAGATTTGATCTTCTTCGACCTCAACTCCTAGCATTCTAGCAACATTCGCAGCTTCTAACATTGTAGATTCCGCTTGAGAAATTAGTGGCTCAGTACGCAATTCACCGTTCAAAACACCGCAAATTGCAGCAAGAGGATTAATTGCGACATTGATGAGTAATTTATTCCAAATTATTGCTGACAAATCCACACTGTATTCCGTATCAAACATAGATAGTGTTTCAGCGAAAATCTCCCCTTTAGGCCCACCTACGGAAATACTACCTTTGCCAACCCATTCGATTTGCCCCGGAGTTGTTCTTTTCACAGCATTAGTGGTAACTCCTACTGCAGAGTTTTCGAAAACGAAACCACTCAAGATTTCGTGATTGCCTAAGCCATTTTGCAAAGAAAGGACTGGGCCGTCAGTAATCAATGCAGCAATTTGAGATAATTTCTCAGTGTCCTTAGCTTTGCAAGTGATAATTGATTGGTCAAAGGATTTCTTCATCGAAGGATGTATTCCAGCTTCGTCAAGGCTCACAGTCCATTGATTTGGTTCAACTTCAAAGTCCCAAATTCCTGAAACTTTCAAGCCAGAAATTGCCAGCATTGCACCATGCTCACCTCTAGCATGAACTAGAACCTCGTGACCTGCTTCAACTAATTTTGCAGCGATTAGACAACCGATAGAACCGGCACCTAATACGGCAATACGCATGATTAGACCTCGTGATTTACAAGATGTAGGATGACTTCACCCTCATTCAATTCTAACCATGCGAACGAAACTCCAGTTTCTGGAGCGACTGCAGACACATTAGTCACCTGGCCTGAAGTAAGGACAATGTCGTTAGAGACATCCCACTGTGGGCCGTTTCCATCAAACTCGATATTCAAAGAAACATCACTAGAGTCGAGGTTTTCGATAACGATTTGGTCATCGACGACTTCCACACTACCCAACCAATGCTGAGTCATATCTTCTCCAACTCCAATGGTTAACAGCGGCCCATTTCTAACATTGAACAATGAAGGGTTGTGCGCATTTTGGCAATCTGTAATCACAGCTCCATCTTCTACGAATAAGCGAATGGATTCATTAGAATCTTCTAGATTATTACTCGCTACAGGAAGAATGGACATATTCCACAAACGTGTTCCGTTATCGATGGACAAAGGTGGAGATGGTGTACCAAGACCCAGACAGTCTCCTTCATGATTTAGAGCTAAAATCGATTGACTAAACATCAATTCTTGCTCATCTAAGATTACCCCCTCATCAGGAATTATTACTACATCTTCCGCAGAATAATCCGCTTTGAATTGCGCTTCATTAATCTGGAAATCAAGTTCCTGCAACCATGACATGTCGTCACCAGACAAGGCGTCTATGCAAACCTCTGGAGAATCTTTGCTAACTGTTACATTGCCTTCGTCATCTAAGTTGCTCCAAGTAGCGAAATTGGGTAGTGTTGAGACGTTTATTGAAATTTGAGAAACTGAATTTAGGCCGATACAAGATTTTGGATCGTCCAAATCTCCATTGAACTGCCATGAACCAACAGGGAAAATACTCTGATTTGGATAGATATTGTGTGAAATAATTCTATCATCTACTTGCCAAAGTAAATCCATTGATGTTGAGTTCCAATCCTCCAACCATTGGAAACTAAATTTGAGTTTGATTGTTTCAAGAGGGTCAATCTCTCCCGAACATGATTCATCTCCCGCCTCACCTGATTTACAATCAATATTTGCTAAATCTGAAGTTCCAAACAGACCGCCAATATAGGCAACATTCCATTCATGTACAACTAGTGAGGGGTTGCTCACAATGATTGTCTGATTGAACCAACCATCTGCTATTTTCAATTCGTCTTCACCGATACTCCACTCGATTTCATCATCCCAGCCTTCATCTTCGAAGAAGGGCGTTGATGCGGGAAGAGCCAGCATGAATGACAGGAATAGTATCACTCCAATTCTTCTGTGGTCAGTATCAGGTAGACCTTTGAAATCATCAAGAATAATCGGAAGACGAGGGTCACTACCTTTTGTTATCAATAATGATGCGCACAAAGCCACGACTGGAACCCAAATACTCCAAGTTGCAAATGCTCCAAATAAGAATGCAAACAATAGTACTACCATCAATAGCATAACTTGTGTAGAACCAGATCTAGCTTCTGGAATCCCCATTCTTGCAATGAGTATTCTACCTCCTGGGAAAGTAGGAATCGGCAATAGTGAAACCCAACCAATGAATGTCAGTGTCATTCCTGCTCGTGTTAGGGGATGAGCCCATGAAGTCTTGAGAATCATAGATAATTCTCCTTCAATGCTCAATCCAATCAATTGAATCAATAGCGGCAATTCAATTGCGAGAGGAGATGTGCTTAGAGGTACAACATCTGGAGTGATTTTCAATCCCAAAATAGTGAACACCATACCCAGGATAATCATCACCAATGGCGCCGATAGAGCAGAATTACCTAGAGATGAACGGTCCGGCCACAAGCGAGCATCACTTCTTGGCAAAGATGCGAATCCAAGAATACCAAATGGCCACCAAACCATTGCTGGACCTGGTATAGGGAAAAGATGAGGTAAGTGGACTCCCTTTTGTGCAGCAACCCATTTTTGAACGAATGAGGCGAATATCAGTGCCCCAAATAGAGGCACAGTGTAGCCAACAAATGCATCCAAAGTAACATTTGAGAAGAACCAACCATCTTCAGGCCTTGCACCTTCCATCCACATTTCGCCTGCAAGTAGAGTTGTCAATATGGAAAGAAGCCACATTGAGGCGATGAACTTAGGCGATGGCCACTGATTGGTCGGATGAGGAATCAGTTGCAAAATCCACGGGTCATCTGGGTACAATCTAGCGCTGTAGCTTAGTTTTCCTAAGTGCTGATTGATTGAATTAAGCGCTTCGTGCATGTCTTCGTTTTCTTTTTCGGCGACCAAATAGGTAGGAGTTCTTCCACCAATGTCTTCCAAGACATGGCAGTACCTAGAGAGAACTCGCTGGAGTAATTCACGCTGACTCCAGGACTCCTTGTGGACAGGAATGACTTCTTCTTCAGACATAGAGCAAGCCTCCCAATGTTGCTTGGGTGACAACCGACCTCAATGAATGAATCGGGTGCAAATCACTTATTCTTGAAGCGCTTAAGACGGAATGTTTCTTCCCTTTCCATCTCTTCAAGTCTCAATTGAATGAAAACTCTAGCCTCTTCCAATTCAGGTATTACCTTGAACTCAAGAGCGTTTACACGTCGCTTGGTTGCTTCGATTTCTGCCAATAGTCGCTTTAGAGTAGCTTCCATTTCTGCAGCCTTGACCATTCTCTCGATCAGATCTCCAAATGAATCCGCAGCTTCATCGATATACGGCGAAGAACCTGTGAAACCGATTGAACGCTCTCCAAATGCCTGCTTTAGATTGGTTCCTGAAACAGATGGAACTACAACTCCCATGATGTTTCTTCTCTCGACTTCAACTTCAGGCGATGCAGAGTTTGCAATCGCAGCAGAGCGAACTTTCAATCCACCCTCGATAGCATTTGCAAGGTCGATTCT
>FUFK010044365.1_pt1 | contig 86539 bp, 66 predicted proteins | sample 1021851 | NCBI WGS metagenome assembly FUFK01 (sample SAMEA51879418, study PRJEB19060) | metagenome
AACATCGAAGGCAACCGCGTTGACATCCCGCTGGATGACTTCCCGATTGAAGCACCCTTCTGGGACATCGGCATCAAGTCCGTTTTCCACCTTTCAGCAGCCATTCGCAGAGCGGGGACCATCATTCTCAACGGGCCCTCAGGCGTGTTCGAGAACCCCGACTTCGCACTCGGCACGATCGAGATGCTCAACGCCTGCGCAGAGTCCGATGGCTACGCTGTGATGGGGGGCGGTCACACGGCGACCCTTGTGGCTCAGCGCGGCCTGGCCAACAAGATGGGGCACGTTTCAACGGGCGGTGGCGCCTGCTTGGATTACATCGCAGGTCGCCCGCTGCCGGCCGTGGTGAGCCTCGAACAAAGCGCCGTTGCGTTCGGCATCGACATCACCTCTGCCGAACGCAAGGTGTAGAGGAGCCACTGGGGAGACTCGAACTCCCGACCTTCTGATTACGAATCAGATGCTCTACCAACTAAGCCACAGTGGCGACAGGTTCCCGGCGGCGACAATCAAACATAAGCCCCTCGGTGTGAACCTCAGCGTTCATGAATCATGGCGAGCACGGCCGACCATGAGCGATGCACCCGTCAGGTATCGCGACACGGTGCTCTACGACCACGGGGGCCGGAAGGTGACCGGGAGCGTACTGCTGCATTCGGACGGTTCGTGGTCGGCCTCCAACGGGGACGAGGACGTGCTGGAGGACATCGACGGTTCCAAGCGATTGATCACCCGAAGTTTTCAGAATTGGCACACGCATTTGGCCATGCAACTCAACGCCCGAGATTTCAGTGACGGCTTTCCCCTTCATCGCTGGCTCAACGAAGCCATCTTCCCCACCGAGGCCCGAATCACGCCGGACTACGTGCGCATGGGAAGCCGCTGTGCGGCTGCCGAAATGATTCGCACGGGCAGTTCCTTCGCTGCAGACATGTATTTTTTCCCAAGCGTNACGGGTGAGGTGCTGACGCAGGCCGGACTTCGCGGTCTCGTTGGAGGGCCCGTGAGCGATGCGGCCCTCCCGAGCCACCCCGACGCCGCCTCTGCACTTGACGAGTTGGACGGGTTGCTGTCCTCGAACAGCGAAGACGACCTCGTGCAGTACGCCATTGCAACGCACTCGGTGTACTTGTGCAGCGAAGACACGCTGCGTCGAGCCTCCGAGCTGGCTGAAAAGCGCAAAGGACGGCTTCACATCCACGTCAGCGAAACCCGAAAGGAAATTGCGGACTGCCACGCCAAAACGGGACTCTACCCGGTGGAGTACCTCGACAGCATCGACTTCTTCCAGCCCGGCACGGTCTGCGCACACGCCTCGTGGGTCAAGAAAAACGAGATCCGCATCATGAAGCATCACGAAGCGACCGCGGTGCACTGCCCGTCGTCCAACATGAAGTTGGCCTGCGGTGGGACGCTCTCCCTTCCGGCCTACCGGGACGCTGGCGTTGACGTCCGCCTGGGGACCGACGGTGCGGCCTCCTCAGGCAACGGCTTGAACATGCAGGCTGAGGCCCGCTTGGCCGCTCTGGTCCAACGGCACGACCACTGGGACCCCACCCTGCTGCCAGCGGTTGACGCCATGGATTTGGCCACCAAAGGCAGCCGGGATTGGGCGGTTTGGGACCTCGACGACGTGCGAATGCGACCTCAGGGGAGAGCCAACAATCGCCATCTTGCGAACCTGATTTTCAACGGTGCTGACTGCGTGGACCTTTGGGTCAACGGTACGGCTCTTCGGCGAAACGGGACGACGTTGACCATCGACGAGCACGCCGTGCTCGACGAAATTGATGAGGCGGTGGCCACGTACTACGAAGGCGTGGAATGATCACTCCATGCGCGTGTAGGCCAGACCGCCTACACCAACCAGAGCGAACAGGAAGTAGGCCACAAAGCTCGCTTGAAGATGAACCGAGTAGGTCAGGTTCACATCGGTGCCAGCAGGGAGTCCTTCGTCCATGGTCCCGATGCCTGCGAAGTGAACGCCTGGCTCAACCGTCCAAGAAAAGCCGGCATCTCCGTCGGTTCCTGCGGCCAACATGTCGGAGTCGTACGGGGTGCAAGCGGTCGTGGAACCACCGTTGACAAGTCCGATGGGAATTGACTCACAACGGTCCTTTTCGTCTTCATCGACAATGACGACGTAAATGTCATTTCGATCCCACGTCAACGTCAGTTCCGCCGAAATGAACGTCGCAAGACCGTTTTCCGGAAGTGCCTCGTCGCCAAAGAACGTCTTCTCAGGCACGTTTGGAGTCGGAACGTCGTTGACCTCTCCGTCAAGGGTCAGGCCGATCGTTCCCAGAAGAACCAACACAACGGCAGCGGCGACCAACCCGTAGCCAATCTTCTCTTGTTTCCTCATGCTCAGTCACCACCGAGGAGTTCAAAACGGCCGTGCAGCGTCAGTCATCGTCCGACTTTCGCTTCACGGTTCGGCGCTTCACCGGTGCCTTTCGTGGGGCAGCACGACGGCCGACTTTGCGCACGGGACGCTTCTTTGGCTCGTCGTCGTCGTCGTCGTCGTCATCGTCGTCGTCATCGTCGTCATCGTCATCGTCATCGTCGTCTTCTGGCAGGTCAACGACCTTCTTCTTTCGGCGGCGTTCCTTGCGCTGAACGATGTTGATGGCGAACGGATCGTCGTCATCGTCGTCAGGTTCCGCAGATTTCGTTTCCTCTTCCTTGGCGGGCTCAGAAGCACTGCCGGTTCCGGTGACGGCGTCCATGTCAAGGTCCTGGCTTGTGCCGATGAACTCAGCCATCCATGATTCATCGTCCTCATCGTCGTCGCCTCGCTTCTTCCTCGGTCCGGACATGCTCGTCTGGACGATCAAGAGCGACACGATGATGGCCAGCAGATTCACGGCTGCAATGGCCCAAACGACCACGTAGGGTGGGTCGCTGAACGAAGGCGTGATGACCTCGGGTTCAGGGACGGGTGCAAGGCCTTCATCGACCACGCAACGGACGGTTCCGTTGATGTCGTTCACGCACGTGTCGACCATGAATTGGACGCTGCTCTGGACCTCGTTGCCGGCGCCGTCCGTGGCTCGAATGCTGAGCCGATGAATGCCTTCATCGAAGTTGCCCGTGGAAACATCCATGTCTGCTGTCAGGGTTCGGTTGTTCTGGTCAAGGTAGGTGATGCCGGTGAGGTCAGCCCATGGAGTGGACTGGGACGTTCCCGTTGTACCTCCATAGTGATACGTGAATCGATACTGGAAAGACGTGATGACAACGTCGTCTTCAACACCCGCCAGGACGTTGATTTTATCTCCGTAGAGGTACTTTGATCCGTCGCTGTACGGCGTTGGAGAAAAGACATCGATGGAAGGCAAGCGCGCGTCAATGGAAAGATGGTTCCACGTCTGGTTGACCTCGTTGTTGGATTCATCTTCCATAACAACGGAAATTTCCATGTCGCCTGCGTTGGAGTTTGAGGAGACGCTGAAATCGTAGGTGTAGAGGGGTCCGAGGTCGTCGTTGCCTTGGTTGTTGTTGAGCATGGTAAGCGGCTCGTCCTCCCCGGTTAGCACGCCTCCGCTCAAGGTGACCATGCGGATGGTGGGGGTCGTTCCCAAGTCTTCGTTCACCTGAACTCTGATGCTGTACTGGCCGGCCACCAGCGTGGTGCTGTCGTAGATCATTCCGTCTTCGTCGTAAACGGTGAGCTCTGCAGAGGGCAGCAAGGTGTCTTCAGCGACCTTGAAGGCATTTCCACCAAACCCAGCGAAGATTTCACCGTTGAAATTCCCCCATTCGTCGGTGATGGTGACGGCGTACCAAACGTTCCGGTCGACGTTGGGCGGAATGTCAAATTCTCGGGTGATGGTGTCGCTCATGATGGTGGTTGCGTCGATGTCCAAAAGAACCGATTCCCATCCGTCGCTTTCAACGGTGCTGATGTCGTTTTCATCGATGCCAAACGGATCGCCGTAGTGTCGCCAAATGGAATACGACTCGTTGTTTTCATCCTCGTTGAACCACTCGAGCGTGACCTGGTTTGACGAACCGATGGAGAAGGCATTTTTGATGCGGGGCGGTGTGGAGGCGCGGGTGTCTTCAAACGGCACTTGGAAATAGTTCTGAACCAACCCCGTGTAGTGGTACGTTCCGTTGATGTTGCCGTACAGGGCTTCGGAAGTCACGAAATAAAACGAATTTGTTCGGTATTCGTCATCGGGGACTTCAACGTCGTAATACCCGATTCCGTCGCCCACCGTTCCAAGGTAATTCATCGTCTCGTTCTCTACAAATTGCGGGCCCGACACACGGTAGGTTGTATGCCAAATGTGGTAGATTTCGCCTTCAACGCCCAGCTGGTCGCTCCAGGTCACTCGCGTGGTGCGGTCGCCGATGAATTCTGCGTGCACGTTGGTGGGTTCGGCAACCCATCCGTAAAACGCGTTTTCTTCGATGGCGTTCGTGCAGGAGTCACCCGTGGTGTTTGTGTTGATGACGCCCGTCTCATCGACGGTGACCACGCAGTAGTAGGAGTAGCCCAAGAAGCCTTGAGGAACCGACACCGTGTAGGCGTTGATGCCTTCAAGAATCCCTTCAACGATGAGGCTAACGTCGTCGCGAAGAATGGTCGCAAACGGCTGGTCCGAACGGTAAACGCGGTACGTTTCGCCCGTTTCAGCAGCCACATCGCCCCAAGAGATGGCGGTGGTCCCGGTGCCGTCGGCGTTGGAGGTGAACAGCGCTCCGAGCAAAATCGGTTGGTCCGGTGGTCGGTTGTCTTCAACCAACGGTTCCGTCATTGTGTTTTGACCGACGAATCGAATGTCCTCGTACGCCTCACCCGTCTCGGTGTAGTTGGGCAACAGGTACGTGATGGAATAGTAACTCGTTCGTTCCGTGTTCGCAGGAACGTCGACAACGTACGTGGTTTCGTCGGCGTCCAGGACGGCGATGGGGGTCTCCTGAGAGACGAGGTAGGTCCCGAGTTCCCGTGTGACCTGGTAGTCCGTTCGCCAAACACGAATCTGGAGGGCGTCAGGTCCGGTGTCGGGGAGCACGTTGTTGATGGAATTGTAGTTCAGCCACGTCAAGGTGGTCTGGCTGGTGGCTGCATCGAAGACCCACGAAATCATGAACGGCGTGAAAACACTGCGTGTCATTTCGATCACGGGTTCGTAGATTTGTGAACCGTTGAAGAGAAGTTCAGCGGCTTCCGTGCCGTTGGCCAGCAGGGTCGTGATGGCGTAGTGATAACTTCCGTTGGTGCCGGGTTCCACAGGGTAGTTGTAGGTGTGACCTGGATGCGTACCTCCTTGGCAGTTGAACGGATTTCCACCCGCTGTGCCAGCGTCGCAGGCGTCAACTTCGGCGAAGGGTTCGAGGGAACCAAGGTTGGCCGCGTCGATGGGCGCAGAATGGCGGTAGAGGCGATACGTGGCGCTGAACAAGCCCTGCAGCTCGGAACCGGCCGTCGCGATGTTGTCCCACGTGATGAGGGTCGTCTCGGATTCGCTGTTGAACACCGCCTGAATGTTTTGGGCCTGCAGATTTTCGGGAACCCCTTCGCTCTCGGCGTGCACGTGACCCAGCGGAGTCAACGCGAGAAGCATGATTGCGGCGAGGATGACGGCGCGCAGACCACCGTTTTGTTCAGCCTTTGGGCTACCCATCAGGTTACATGTCGCCTTCGTCCGTTATGACTATGTCGCTTCAAACAGGGGAAAACAGGCCATCAACGAAGCGAACATGAACGGCCAGGCAGGGCACCTGAGACCTATTTTTTCGGCTCGGGCTGGGGCAGCGGGTCCTCAATGTCCAGGCGTTGGATTTCGCCCTTTGCTTGAAGAAAACGAACGCTGAACGTCCACGCTCCACCGATGGCAGAAACGAAGACGATCAAACTCAACGGATTCACCTGGATGTGGTCAAACCACCCGGGGTAGGTTGCGTCAATGGACCATCCTGCCAGCAACATGACGCCCATGACGATCAGAGAGAGGAGGGTCAACACGGTGCGGTCCGCACGTGAGAAGCCTCGATAGTTCCTCGAACCAGCCACCGCTTGGGCTTGCGTTCCCATGTACGAGCCCATCAGGGTCAGGAACGCTGCTGCAAAACCGAGCGTCATGTCGCCCACGAAAACCGACGCGCTGATGCAGACCACCCAAACGGCGTCGAGCACCCTGTCAAGGGTATGGTCGAGGTAGTCTCCCCACCTCGTCACCTCACCCTTTGCGCGGGCCAGGGCCCCGTCAAGACCGTCAAAGAGCATGGCCAAAGCGATGCTCAGTGCCCCGCCCAGCAGCCACCAACCCCCGGCCGCTTGGTCGGGAGCGTGCATGGCCAAGAGGCCGCCGGCAACACCGAACGGCAGGGCCATCCACGTCACGGTTGCCGGAGAGAAACCTGAAAACGCGTTCAGGACCGGTTGAAGCCCAGCCTCCCACCGTTTTCGCATCTTTTCCAGCGCCATACGGCGACCATCCCCGAGAAGGTGTTATGGTTTGTGGAACCAAAGCAACTCAATTTGACGATTCCGCCAACCAGTCGATGGCTGCGGCGGCTTGCTCCGCCGTGGACGGACCCGAAAGCCCTGCCTCAACCCACGCCGAGATGCGCTCGACAAGTTCGGCGATGGTCATCGAGCCGGCGTCCAGTTCAAGCAGGGGGCGTTCGATTTCAAACTCCATGAGTTCGGACCAGTGCCCTGCCAACATCTCCCACTCAACGTTCGCCCGAACCTTCCCTTCGGCGTACCCTCGCTCGAGGAGGCGCTGCTCGAGTTGAGCGGGTGGGCAACGCAGCAAAACGATGCCGTCAGCATCCAACAGATGCGCCAGATGCCCGTCGACCAACCATCGTCCTTCGACCGGTGGCGACCATGCGTCAGCCAGCCGATGCACGTCGATGGGGGCCGCATCGTCCTTCTCATCCATCGAATCAATGCACCCGTGCTGTCGGGCGAGATCGGCCAAGGAAAGGACCGACCATCCATGAAGAGCCAATTCGGCGCACAGGTGGGTCTTCCCCGTCCCGGGGGTCCCCGACACGGCCAGAACGCACGACGGTCCCATGCCGTGGAGGCTGCGGTGATGGTCAATAAACGAAGACGGTGGAGGCGTCAGAAAGGCAAAGGCATCATAGCCTCGGTGGTGGTCAGCGAACCGGTACCATGTTCGGGATGCAGGACCCTTCGCAGACCCTGCATCAGATTGAACGGTACATGGCGGAAGGGCGATTGGAACTTTCCGAAGTGATGGCAACCCAGTTTTGCGACATGATGCTGGCCAGGAAAAAACGGGAGCCACAGGATCAAATCTTCCTCCTGAAAGGTCTGCGATTGATGTGCGATGTGTACCTCATGCGCGACAAAGCCGACCAGAGCCTCACCAGCATCAAGCGAATGCACAGCGAGCGCAAAGCCCTGGTGAAACTTCTGAAGAAGCATGCTCCACAGATGCTGGACTCGATGCAACCCGAACACGAAGATCACCTGCGCGCGGGCCGCCTTTACGCAGCAGCGGGGAAGGCCCGTGCGGCCACGAAATCCTTTGCACGATGCGAACGATTGTCGCCCGGCCATCTTGCGGCAGCGCACACGGCCGTTGATGCCGTGCCCACGAAAGCGCATGCTGAACGGTTGCTCAACGCCGTTGATTCAGCCGGTGAGGTGATTCTTGCCAACGGCCGGTTCCAGCTCGAACCGATGGGTTCTCCGCCCGTGTCACTCGACACGGTTCTGGCGTCGCTCGAACGGGCTGCTGCGTCTGTCCCAGCACTGGCGGACCGATGTCGACGTGAGCGGCAGCGTCTGGACGACCAACGCGCCGCCATCGTTGCTGGAGAACAGGCGGCGAACGCACGGTTGCAGTCCGCACTTGACAGTCTGCAACCCAAGCACGATTACTACCAGTACGGTTGATGGTAGCGAGGGATGGATTTGAACCATCGATCTCCGGGTTATGAGCCCGACGGGATATCCAGACTACCCCACCTCGCTACTCCGTCCGCCACGGTTCACCGCTTTCAAACCACCGTCGGCCGCCCATCGTGAAAACGAATGGTTTGATGAGGTGATGAGCCTTCCACGCACCATGCGAGCCGGACGCACCAAGGCGATGGTCATGCTCGCCGTGCTGGTGCTCGCTACGACGGCGGGTTGCCTGTCGAACGCTGACGACGAAGGCGACGCCAGTCCCATCACGATGAACGTCCACTACGACCTCACCGCCGGCACCATCACCGAACGGGTCCAAAACGGCGCTGTCCTTTCCCAAAACGGCGTGGAGTTGTCGTTTGACTTTGCGCGCGTCACGTCCCGCGCTGGTAGCATCACCACGCTGACGCTCGATCCGGGCGATGACGAAGACGGATCCAACGCCATCACCGTCAACGCCAACGAACAGGCGGAAATCACCTACACCTACATGACGCACGGGCTGTTCACCGTCCGCCTTTCGGCCACCGATGAGAGCGGGAACATGGCTTCCATCGACGTTGTCGTCCGCATCGACAAGGAAATCGATTGGACCGACACCAACACCAACGACCCAGACTCAATGGTCGTTGCCACGGCTCCGGACTGCGCATGCCCGACGCCCGAGCGGATCGACGTTGACTCAACCATCGAGAATCCAAACGATCTCATTGCCAGTCCGAGGGCCGAGGTGACGTGGCACCTCAACGACCCTTCTGGTGAAGAGCAAGCCTTCCACACCGAACAGATCGGCGAAGGTCAAGAAGCATCGTGGACCCACAGCCAGTACGGCGTCGATGCCGGAGATTGGACGCTGAACGTGACCATCGATTCGGGGAACGAGTCCCTCAACTTGCATCACGTGGTGTTCATCGCCTACGAGGCCGCTGAAACCGAACCCAACCCGCTGACCATCGAAGAAGCGGAACGGCGAGAGGATTCACTTTCACAGTGACGAAATCAAAACTGAAAGTGAAGAAAACGATGCACGGAGCGCCTTCCCCAACCCTTGATTTCATCGGATGTTGACCCGTCCAATCACCCACCGTCCTTCGTTGCTTCATATACTGAGGCACACCACCGTCGGTCTGAAGGGATGAAACATGCCAACGAAAACGAAGAAAAAAGCCAGCATTGAGATTGAAAAGAATGAAGCACCCGTGGACGAAGAGGTCGTTCCAATGACCGAAGAGGAAGAGGTCAAGGTGACCATCGAAGACCTGCCCGGCGTCGGGCCGGCAACCGCTGAAAAACTGCGCGAAGCCGGATTTGAGGAACTCCTCGGGCTCGCCGTCATGTCGCCAGCCGACCTTGCTGAAGAAGCCGAACTGGGTGAAGCGGTCTCGGCCAAGATCATCGCAGCCGCCAAGAAGATGGCCAACATCGGAGGGTTCGTTTCCGGCGATGCACTCCTCGAACGTCGTCGGGAGGTCCAGAAATTGTCGTCAAGAGTCCAATCGATTGACGACCTGCTCGGAGGAGGGTTTGAGACCCAAGCTCTGGTCGAGGTTTACGGTGAATTCGGCAGCGGAAAGACGCAGATTGGGCACCAACTGGCCGTCAACTGCACCCTGCCGCTGGACCAAGGCGGTTTGGACGGAGATGTGTTCTACATCGACACCGAAGACACGTTCCGTCCCGAGCGAATCACGCAGATGGCACGAGGACACGGGCTCGACCCCGAGTACGTCCTCTCTCGCATCCACGTCGCTCGTGCGTACAACTCCGCTCACCAAATGCTCCTCGCTGACGAAATCAAGCGCATGAGCAAGGGCCTCAACGTCAAAATGATCATCGTTGATTCGCTCACAAGTCATTTCCGTGCCGAATTCATTGGTCGCGGCATGCTTGCTCGCCGACAACAGAAGCTGAACAGTCATCTGAAGGACCTGAAGAAACTCGCCGACGTGAACAACGCACTTGTTTTGGTCACGAACCAGGTTCACTCCAAGCCCGACGCCATGTGGGGCGACCCAACAAAACCGATCGGTGGACACATCCTGGCCCACGCCAGCACGTTCCGACTCTACCTTCGAAAGGCCAAGGGTGGGCGCCGAATCGCTCGGCTCGTCGACTCGCCCAACCTACCCGACGGCGAGTGCGTCTACCAGGTGTGCGAAGAAGGTCTGCGCGACTGAGACGGCTCGCTGAGCGAGGCCAGCAAACCGCTGTCCGGAGCGCCTTCAATGGCGGCACATTCAAATCGTGATGATGGAAAATGTGCCCATGCGCCATTTGATTGAGCGAGTGTTGGAACTCTCAGACGAAGAACAGCGTGTGGTTCAGCGTGAACCTGCACCCGACATGGGTTCCGAGGAGGAGCTCAAGGCCCTGTTGGAATCGTTGCAGCCACGAATCCGAGTTTACGGTGTGGGCGGTGCAGGTTGCAACGCGATCAACAGACTGTTCGACGAGCAACTGTTCGAATCGTCGTACGTCACGGGCTACGCCATCAACACCGACGCCCAAGCATTGCTTCAATCGCCCATTCAAGAAAAAGTACTGATCGGTAGGACCGCCCGAGGCCGTGGTGCTGGAGGCGACCCGACAAAAGGTGAAGCGGCGGCTTTGGAATCCGAGCGCGTTTTACGCCGCATCACCAACGACACGCAACTCGCCATCATCACGGCAGGGATGGGGGGTGGCTCGGGTACAGGAGCTGCTGGTCACATCGCACGTTTGGCCAAAGCCCAAGGCGCCATGACCATCGCTGTGGTCACCTACCCGTTCAAATCCGAAGGTTCCCTTCGAAAACAAAACGCCGAATGGGGGCTGGAGCGGTTGCGGGAGCATTGCGACACCATTCTTGTCATTCCCAACGAGCGATTGTTGGAAATCGAGGGCGTCAAGGACCTGCCCATCGCCAGTGCGTTCCGAGTGGGTGACGAACTCTTGGTTCGTTCCATCACGGGCGTGACGGAACTTCTCACGACCGACGGCATGGTGAACCTGGACTTCGAGGATCTCAAGGCCATTGTCAACTCCGGTGCCGGCGTGGCCATGATCGGTCTTGGAAGCGCAAAGGGCCCAGGGCGAGCCGAGGCTGCAACCATGGAAGCCTTGCACTCTCCGCTGCTTGAGTTGGACATGAGCGATGCTCGTGGTGCTCTGATCAACGTTGTTGGTGGGTCGAGTTTGACCTTGGGTGAAGCCGAACGGTGCTCGCAACTCATCAAAGAGCAAATTTCCCCCAACGCGAAAATCATCTGGGGTGCAGCTGTCAAGGAAGAACTCCAGGATGAGTTGAGGGTTATGTTGGTGTTGACCGGCGTCAAGAGCGATCAAATCCACGGCTCAACCGAGAACCGCCAGTTGCGCGCGCTTCGCAACCGACAAATCGAATTTGTCAACTGATCAGGGCCGGGCGACGGCCCACACCAAGCCTGCGATGAGAACCAGCCCTACGACCAGCAGAACGCGGTCCGATGAACTCACGCCGTCAATGCCTTCGTCGGGCGTAAGGGGTCCGGTGTAGGCCTCGCCGGGAACCACAACCTCGAGCGTTGTCCATGCATCTCCTGTCGGGGCGTTGTTGCCGTTGACGGCGTTGCCGTGAATCACAAAGGTGGCGGCCGTGTTGTTGACGTCAGGTGATCGCCAGTCAAAGGTCCACGAACGGAGGTCGGAACCGTTGGTGGTGTGCGTCCATCCGCCGTCCAACTTCTGCACCGTCGTGCTGTTTGCAAGCTCGATGGAACCTTCGTCCACGAGAAGGCGGAAACCACCTTGCGAGCGGTTCTCGGATGGCTCCAAGGAGCTGGTGATCTGCAAAGTNACCTCGTAGGTGGTGTTGGCAGCAAAAGTTTCGGGCACGTCGAGCAGTTGAATCACCGTGTCTGTGCTGGCGCCGTGGCACTGGCAACCCTGGTTGGCCTCTGAACCCAATCCGTGAGGTGAGGCCGTTGCCCAGTGACTCATCAAAAGAGCGAGCAGGAGCACACCCGCTGTCACGGTGCGTCCACGGACCATGCATCTTCGAGATGCTGGGGTGGTAAGAGGCTTCCTTTTTTGATTCAGGCATGATGCACGAAGGGGCAAGAGAAACCATGCATTAAGTATGAAGAGAACAAAATTTTACCCATGATGGGAGACTTTGATTTGCCCGAGGCCGTTGAAGACGACTTCGATATTTACGATGCGTTGGGCCTGAACACACCCACCGACCCCACCACCGCACCTGCTCCCGTCCACGACCCTCTTGCTGCGTTCATGGACGACGACGACGATGAATTTCCACAGGACAATTTCGTTCAAGTCGGAACCGTTTCGCACGAAGAGGTGGAATCACTCATCGCCACCTTGGCCCGAGGTTTGTTGGACCACGAGCGACTCAACGCATCGCTTTCGGGTGGGCGGGTTGACGTTGAAAGTTTGCGAATTGAGCGAGACCGCGATGCCTACCACCTGTCGCTCATCGTTGACATGGGTGGAGAACAAATCAAACCGTTTGCCACCGTCCTTGCCGTTGAAGACGACTGGCGCCCCATGACCGCACCAAAATCCCTGCATGCTCGGTGGAAGCCGCTGTACGATGCTCTGTGTCAGACGCTCGTCGACGCCTTGACTCGCCACGGGCGCCCCTCATCCCTCTGAAGGGGCATGCACTTCGACCCGCCAGTCGATGGCGATGGTTGGGTCCAAAGAATTGGATACGCTGCAGTATTTTTCATGGCTCTTTGAAACCACCCGTTCCACGAGTTTCAGAGGCACATCGCCCACGACGTGATACACCATGGTCATGGCCGTAAACCGACGCGGTGATTGCTCTGCACGGACGGAGTCCATGTCCACCCACGCACGTGTGAACGGACGGTCTTTGAGCCCGACGACCACATCGACCAGAGAACACGCGCCCACCATCTGCAGCGTGAGTTGCATGGGTGATGGTCCAGATTCCCAATCCATCGCAATGCGTTGCCCTGCAGCATTGATGCCGTCCATCGTCGTGCCACCGGTCCACTCCACGCGCCCTTGCATGGACAGCCCACGGGCGGTTGATTCTTGAAGGAGATGCATGTCGTCAAAGCGAGACACATGACAGGCACACCGGTGACCATGAANAACGGAACGCTCAACGTTCCCGACGACCCCATCATTCACTACATCGAAGGCGACGGCATCGGGGTGGACATCACGCCCGTCATGATCCGTGTTGTTGACCAAGCTGTGGAAAAAGCCTACAACGGGTCGAAGAGCATCGTCTGGTCCGAAGTTCTGGCGGGGGAGAAAGCGTTCAACGCCACCGGGGAATGGCTCCCACAGGCCACGCTTGACGCCATGAAGTCCGGTCTTGTTTCAATNAAAGGTCCGCTCACAACGCCCGTTGGCGGCGGCATCCGCTCACTCAACGTCGCCCTCCGACAAAAGTTGGATTTGTACGCCTGCGTTCGACCCGTTCGATGGTACGACGGCACCCCCTCCCCCGTGCGGGCTCCGCAGGACGTGGACATGATCATCTTCCGTGAAAACAGCGAAGACGTCTACGCTGGCATCGAGTGGGAGGCGGAAAGCGACGGTGCAAAGCGCGTGATTGATTTCCTCCAAAACGAAATGGGCGTGGACAAAATCCGCTTCCCAACCACATCGGGCATCGGCATCAAACCCGTTTCAAAGGAAGGGACTGCGCGCATCGTGCGGGCGGCGATTCAGTACGCACTGGACAACGACCAGCCCAGCGTTACCCTCGTCCACAAAGGAAACATCATGAAGTTCACAGAAGGCGGTTTCCGAGACTGGGGTTACACCCTCGCAAAAGAAGAGTTTGGAGCAACAGAACTGGACGGAGGCCCCTGGTGCACCCTGACCAATCCGCGCACGGGCACACCCATCGTCATCAAGGACGTCATCGCGGACGCCATGCTCCAGCAAATCATCACCCGCCCCGCCGAATACAGCGTGTTGACCACCATGAACCTGAACGGGGACTACATCTCTGACGCACTGGCCGCACAGGTTGGCGGCATCGGCATTGCGCCCGGTGCAAACATCAACTACGACACGGGGATTTCCATCTTTGAGGCGACCCACGGCACTGCGCCGAAGTACGCCGGCCAGGACAAAGTGAACCCTGGTTCACTCATTCTCTCAGCCGAGATGATGCTTCGCCACATGGGTTGGAAAGAGGCAGCCGACCTCATCGTCAAAGGCATGGAAGGAGCCATCTCAAACAAGACGGTTACCTACGACTTTGAACGACTGATGGACGATGCTACGCTCCTGTCGTGCAGCGCGTTTGGCGACGCCATGATTCAGCACATGTAAGCGCTCAAATCACTCGATTTGCGCCCGCCTGCCGGGATGTGGGCAAAACACCACACATGTTTATAATCGGTTCAATCAACCTCGTCTCATGGACTCCAAGACCATCGCACTCAGCCTCCTCATCGCCGTTATCATGGGGAGTTCGGGTGCCGTCGTGTACACGCTGAACACCACGAACGCTGATGCAGAAGAGGAGCCCGTGGAAACAACGCAGGAAAGCAAGGTGGAGAACCAGCCTCCAAAACTCATGATCGATGAAGAAATCACGAGAACGTGGGACGGAACGAACATGTTCGTTGAGGGTTACGTCTACGACGAGGACCTCGCATCCACGCACGTCTCGGTGTCCGTGCTCAACGAAAACTTCGCAGTGATCGAAACGATGAACCTCAGCGTTCTCCCGTCCGGAAAATGGAGTGCAGAAACAAGCGTATCGGGACCGGGTTCGTTTGTTCTCGCAATTGCTGCTCACGATGCAGAAGGATTGGAGAGCGAAGGAAAACCCGTCATGCTCGTGATCGAACCGCCGGTGGAAAACGACGTTCGCCTCACCTTTGGATGGACGCCCCCGGCCGAGAACCAAACGGTTGGTCTCCTCGAGGGTGCTGTTCTTCATGAGTTCCCAGAGACCTGTTCGTTGAAGTATCAGCCGAGCGACCAGAACTCAGCCGTGTTCATCCCTGGAAACCTTTCGGAGGTTGACGGCACCTACACCCTCTCCATCGACACGGACGAACACAGCACGAACGGGTTCATTGTTGCCGCATGCGGCATGTTCGACGAATCCGAACTGAGCGTCTCCGTTGACCTGCCGATGCCGCCCGAGCCCGTCGGAGACGACGATGGAGACGGTGTGCTTGACGATGTTGATGATTGCGCGGACACGCCCTCGGGCGAACCGGTGTACTCAACGGGATGCTCGGATTCTCAAACCGACGATGACGATGACGGCGTGGTCAACTCGGACGACGTGTGCCCCAACACATCCATCGGAGCCACGGTGGACGCCAACGGGTGTGCAGACGCTCAGAAGGATTCCGACAACGATGGTTTGACCGACGACGTTGACGCCTGCCCGGATACGCCTGACGGAGAACAAGTTGACGCCTTTGGCTGCTCGGAATCCCAAAAGGACGACGACAACGACGGTGTGAGCAACGACCTGGATGTCTGCCCCGACACACCGCTTGGTGAAACCGTCAATGAAGCAGGCTGTTCGGACAGTCAGATTGGCCCGCAAGGTCCGTTGAAGATCCTCGCTCTCCACGGAGGAGGGCAAACCGCCAACGGCTTTCGAAGCATGCAGGGGATGCAGGACCTCATGGCGAGCCTGAGCGATTATGAATTCGTCTTCGCCAGCACACCCGAGAGCAACAACGTCTGGATTCGAGACCCGCCGGGCGGAAAAGGTCAACCCACGACCGACCGGGACTGGGCCGACACGTCCATTTCCTATCTCGACCAAATCGTTGAGCAACAAGGTCCATTTCATGGCATTTTAGGATACTCGCAAGGCGCTGCGATGATTCCGGTTTACCTCGCCAACACCGACAACACCTTCGAGAAGGTCATGATGTACAACGGCTACTTGCCGACAACGCACGAGGGATTGATCGATACCATCGACGAAGCAGCACCCTTCTCTGCGCCGGCGATGGTGTTTTCGGGTGAGAACGATGACGGTTTCAAGGACATGTCGCCTGCGCTGGCACAGAAGTTTTCGGACTGCACGGAAGTGCACAGCCCGTCGGCTGGCCACCACCCTCCCTACCAGAGCGATTCAAAATACACGCAAATTCTGAATTGGATCACCAGCGAGTGAACGGATGAACGGAGCGCACCGCTCAGCTGGACGATGCCTTGAGCCACGGCTTCAACGACCTGTGATTCTTGGCGACGCTGAAGCCAAACCGCTCTTCGATGGCACGGTCCACCAGGGTGAAGTCTCCGTCCATGGTTGCAACGACCACGGCTCCGATGTTGGGAAGTGGAAGGGACGCAAGGTGCGTTGCCAGTCGGTAGATATCAAGGTCCGTGCTCTCGGGATAAATTGCCCGTCCGTCGAGTTCGGTCCGATACGTAGGCCCGCGGTATCCCTTCAGTTCGGTCAATTCGTCAAACACGTCACTGTGGCGCACAAGGAAGCGATTCAGCCCTTCCGAATCATCGGGGACACCGTCCAGCATGTCGCTGCTGGGCGTCCACGTGTTGTATTGCAAGAGCACATCATCAACCAGACCCATCATGACCGATTCGCTGAGGGTTTCTTCGAGTTTCTCAGCATTGACCATTGCGCTCTTGAATCGAGGCATCAATCGTTGGTCTTTTGCAAACTGTTTGAGTTCGCCACGGACGTCTTCTGGAATCATCATGACCAGTCGCTTGGCTTGGGCGTGGTGAAGAAGGATGCGGTGGAACTGATTTGAGCCAATGATGTTCACGTTGGTCTCGTAGACCAAATCCATCTTCTGATACATTTTCTCCACCAGTGCATCCACCAAAACGTTGGTGTCCACGATGACCAGCGGCGTGAGGGGAAGGTTGTGGAGGAACCTTCGCTTTGAGGTTGGTATGTCGTCCTTGTACTGAGAGAACAACGCCTGCTCAACACCGGCAAGGCGGTTGCGAGCCGAGGCGGAAAACTTGGTGGAGTTTTGAGCCCGCTCAAGGTACATCAACCCCTCAAACGCCACCTCCTCGGCTGCATTCTTGGCAATTTCGTAGATCTCATCCATCGAAGGAGAAGCCCCCTGCATGGCTTGACGGAACTGATGTTGATATTGCGTGCGCGAGCGACGGAGTTCTCGACTGATGTGCGTCGAGGCAGCGGTGACACGCCCGAGGAAGGGTTCGGGTGGCAGCAGATGTGCTTGCTCAAACGGATAGTTTCGCAGCAGGTCGAGTTCTTCTTCGTTGTAAACGGTGCGGCTGCGTTCAACAACGTTGCCTTCGACGTCTTCCTCCTGAACCGTGATGCGTTTTTGGACGTGTTGACGGATGAGGCGGGCGGCAGCGGTGGTGTCCGTCGTAGAGAGATGGCACACTCGAAGGTAGAGCTTGAACCGTTCCGTGATGGCGGTTTTCAGCGAAGGAACCTTCTCGAGGAGGTCGATCGCTTCGGACCACGATGTGGCGTGTGCGTAGTGAATGAGGGACTTCCTGTAAAGCGTCAACGGCAAAGCCAGAGCGAAGTCGTTGTCGCCCTCCTCGCTGATCTCTCGGCCGGTTGTGCCGCCGGCCTTGCGAAGCTTGGTGAACAAGGCAGCGGCTCTCGAATACTCTCGAGCTGAATTGAGTTCGTCGCCTTGGGATGCAAACAGTGCGGCACGGGCCAGAGGCGCCCACGGCGACAGCGGGTCGTTCTTCTGGTACCACGACACCAGATTGGACAAACCGAGGTCGTGTTCAACCATGAGAACGGAATAGGAGTTAATCAGCCGGAAAGGGAGCACGGGATTCAGGAGCAGTTGGTCCAAATCCTCGGCGTCGTCGGGTTTGGCCATACCGATGTTGTACGCCTGCAAATGCCCGTTCATGGTCAAGGTCAGAAGCATCACGTCAAACAAGCGTCGCTCGATTGGCGTCAGGTTGAGATCGTCCAGGCTGTTGCCCATGTTCCGGATGTGCTTGGTGCTGACCACGCCCTCCCCTGCAAGGGCCCGGGCGATGGCGGAATGCGCCTTGAGGGCGGCCGTGTTGAGCACTTCGGTGATGACGGGCGTTTCCTGGTAGATGCCTTCCATCAACAGCAGAAGGTGCTCGGCGAGGGGGGTCAGGACCGCAGGGACATCAGCGCCGTGAATGGATTGAAGCGCTTGTGAACGGCACGTATAGACACGTTCTTTCAGCGAGGCCTCAAGATTTGCAGGGGCCAAATGGCTGACCAGGAGCGCAGCGTAAGGGTGGGTCAACGGAAGCATGGGGTCAGAAGTGAACACGGTGGTCAGGCGCTCGAGATCCAGGGCTTGCAACAACAACGTCAACGCAAGACTGCGCCCCTCCTCCCACATGGCCCCGCCGTTGTCGCAAAGGCGTTGAGCCGCCTTGAGACGAAGGTCAGAGGACAGGTCCGGTTCCTGGAGCACGTGAAACAACGCCTGATCGTCGAGGTCGTCCATGAAGCGGGAAAGCCACGCATCGGCACGTTCGCTTTCAAGCGAAACCACCAGCGGGATGAGTTCTGTGACGTCCGACGAAGCGTCCAGACGTCGCTGGTCAAGGACGTCCATGGCCTCGTCCTTTTTCCCTTCGCGAAGCAAGGCGTTCAATCGCCACCACGTCAGGCGGTCTCGACCCTCGTGAACACCGGCGTCTTCGAGTTGTTGCAGGCCCGCCTCCAACTGTGCAGCCGTGCACGCCTCTGCCTCTGCAGGTGCGTGCTGCCAACCAAGGCTCCGACGGGCGTGTGAGAGGGAATCGTCTCGGTCGATGTCCATCAAGGCGGACCAATCCTCGACATGGCCTGAAAGAAGGCGTTGAAAATCGCTCAAAGCGGCCGCCAAGTCGGCGTCTGCATGAGTAGCGGAGGTCAGGGCCGCTTCGGGAACCTCGTGGCCGCCGTGAATCGCCAGGAGGACCGTGACGAAGGCCATGGTGTCGGTGAGGTTGTCCAGCGGAGGCTCGAGGTTCAACCTTCGACCGCCCGAAATCTGATTGGTCGCTTTTTGGAGCGCTACCTTGAGATCCGGGTCGTTGACACCGGCGCCGGTGAGTTTCAAAACCGTGATGACCTCGTCCTTGTTTCGTGGATCGATCCAAAAGAAATCGGTGCTCAACGTTGCAACGGTTTCAGATTTTGACACCTTGGATTTCGGAAAAGCGAGAAATTGGCCCAAAAGAGGCGTCTTCTCGCCGATAAGGTGCCAGACTGGATGAACCCCTTCCACCATGCACGTTTCACGGAGGAGATTCTCCGGTGCGTTCCAAGCCTCGTCCCAATTCTCTTCGTCCATTTGTTTGTGAACGAGCAGCGTAGCAAGCTGGTAGGCCGTGGTGTAGGGGGCCTCATCGATGACCGCCTTTGGCGAGTGCAGCCATTGCATGTGGGCGGGACCGTTTTGTCGGCCGGAACGACGCATGCGTCCGCGCGGTCGGCTCATCGCTGGTCGACGAGGCGCTGCATCCTCGTCATCGTCCGATGCTGGAGGTTCTTGCTCGTGTGCAGCGATAACAAGGTGAGCCCGGAGCGGTTTATCGAGCATTTTCCAAGCCGATTCTCGGTTCATGATGGAAACGCGCACTGCACCCGACTTGGGTTTTGAAAACGCTGCCTTGAGGCAGGTTTCCATGTACGATTCGTCCAACCTTTCCTCCCCTCATTTCCTGCCACGACAGGAGCCATTTCAACCCACCGATGCCGTTCCTTCTTCCTTTCATGAGGTGAAAGCATACCTCCATGAACCAAAGCCGTCTCCCATCGGTTGAAACTGCATGGACCTCACCACCACGATTGTTCTCTTGCTGCACCCCCTCTTGGCGAGCGGGCTGGTGGTCTGGATTTGGTGGCAGTACGCCTGGCGGAAAAAATCCTACGAACTGAAAGGCGAGGAGCGAGCCGTGCACCTGGCCCGACACGAACGCAACGGCGAGCGATTGCTCTGGGCCACCGGTGGCGTCATCCTCGTCGCTTTCGCAGCCCGTGGCTTCACCGGTTGGTACGACGGTCAAGGGGTCGTGTCGTCGCTCATGCCGCAATCCCTGCACGGCTTCATGGGACCCGTAGGCTTCGGGCTCATGGTGTTCATGACCCGCTTGGGCAAACAGGCACGAGCCCAACGCACCTCCGGTGAATCGTTTCATGCCACGAAACTCAAGCACGGCCGTGCCGCCGACCTGATCGTCTACATGGTGTTCATCCACGCTTTTTTGGGGTTCATCTACACGTTCGACGTGTTGAATTGAGCGTGCGCTGGCTGCCGCACATGAAGACCACGGACCACGGACGAACGCCGCAGGTCCCATGACGCCGATTCAAATACCCCATTTTTTTGGACCGGTTTGTGGAAGGCGCAACGGATCCTGAGGTGCTCAAAGACCGGGCGTTCTACAAACTGGGGCTGTACATCCACGACCAAAAAGCAACGATGGTTGCCCTCGGACTCGTTTCCTGCCTGCTCATGACGGGCCTCATCGGCATGGGTGCCGACTGGGCCGAAGGGTTCGGCGAGGACGATGTTGAGTCGGTGAACGCTGGCCGACTCATCAGCCAACGCTTTGCCTCCGACGACGGCGACGGAGGCCCGTCGTTCCGCTACCTGGTCCATCACCCCTCCCTCAACGACACCGCCGACGTGTGGCAGAACGCCGTCCGTTCAGCTCTCGCCGATTTTGAGGCGCATCCGGATGTCGTTGTCGAGTATTCCTGGGAGGTTGGTGCTGTCGACCGAAAGGACGTTGTCTCGGAGGACGAAGACGGGACCTACGCCATCAACAAAATCACGTTCAGCACCAACCGGAAAGAAGCGAAATCCCTGATGAACGAGCTTCACGACACGGTGTCCATCAGCGCCCCGTTCGAGGGTTGGCGAACCGACGGCATCGCCGTGGATTGGACCTTCGACGACCGCATCAAAAAAGACCTCATCAAAGCCGAGTTGGTCTCCGGGCCTCTGTCCATCTTGATCCTCGGCATCGTGTTCGGCTCCATCATGGCGGCGTTGCTGCCCGTTGGCGTCGGAGTGGGGACCGTGCTTGCCGCCATCGGCATGACCATCTGGTTGTCCAACGTAACCGACGTCACCGTTTACGCAACCAACATCATCTCGCTCATTGGCATCGGCGTTTCCATCGATTACTCCCTCTTCCTCGTCAATCGATTTCGAGAAGAACTGGAGCGAGGTCATGACGTCCGCACGGCCACCGCCATGAGCTGCGCCACCGCCGGCAAAGCCGTGTTTTATTCCGGCATCACCGTGGCGATCGGTCTGATGGGCATGCTGTTTTTCACAAACACGTCGCTGCCTTCACTGGGCATCGGTGGGACCATCGCTGTCACCATCGCAATGGTCTATTCAACCATCGTGCTTCCTGCGGTGATGGCTGCGCTGGGCCATCGGGTCAACAAGTGGAAGATACCGTTCGCAATTGACATGTCTGCCAAAGACGATGGAACCTGGGCGCGCATCGCCAAGCGGGTCATGGACCGCCCGTGGGCGGTGCTCATTCCCACGCTTGTTCTGCTCATTGGGGCCGGATTGCCGTTTGCCTACGCTGAATTTTCGCTGTCTTCGTGGAAAGCGTTGCCCCCCGACGACGAGTCTCGCCTCGGGATGGAGCGCATCGACGAAGTGTGGCCGGACCAAGCGGCCAACTCGATCTTCATCGTGATCGACACCGCTGGTTCAGACCCGCTCAATGAAGCGAATTTACGGGTTCAACACGCCTATCTCTCCGATCTGTTGGACGACACGAGGGTGGACGGAGGCATCGGTGTAGGTTTGCCCTCGGCAGGCATGAGTGCCGACGACGTCGTGCAGTTTTGGACCACACCGAGCGAATTCTTGAACCCCTCGCAAAACGAATCGCGAGAAAGCCTTCGAGAAGCGTTCGTTGGCGACAACGCTACGATGATGTCGGTGCAACTCAAAGGCGCCCAGACCAACGTCGATTCTCGAATGGTGGTGGAGGAAATCCGAGACGAACGGGACGAGTTCCTCGGTGAGTTCGGTGGCGATGACGACCGACTTCTGGTCGCAGGGTTTGCAGCCTACAACGCCGACAACCTCGACGCCATCGCCAGCAACCTTCCGCGAGCGCTGGCGTTTATTCTGATCGCCACGACCTTCCTCATCTTCCTGCAGGTTCGGTCGGTCATCATCCCCATCAAAGCCATCGCCATGAACATCCTGTCCATTTCTGCATCGTTTGGCATGCTCGTTTGGGTCTTCCAGTGGGGCTACGGAGCAGAACTGCTCAACTTCACACCACAACCCATCGATTCGGGCAATCCAGTCATCATGTTCTGCATCGTCTTCGGCCTGTCCATGGATTACGAAGTGCTGATGTTGTCGCGCATTCACGAAGAATGGGAACGGACAGGGGACAACACCTTGGCCGTTGCCAACGGTCTCCAGAAAACCGGGGGCCTCATCACCGGGGCCGCCGCCATCATGGTCGTGGTCTTCAGCGCCTTCGGCCTTTCATCGGTCATCATCCTGAAGCAAATCGGTCTCGGCTTGGCGCTGGCCATCCTGATCGATGCGACGCTGGTGCGCGCTCTGGTCGTGCCGTCAACGATGCGGCTGATGGGCAAATGGAACTGGTGGGCTCCGGCGTTTTTGCGTGCACCAAGGTCAACCCATGCCGTGGCGCCCCCCCGCTCCCACGACGATTTGGAACCTGTTTCCGAGCAGGAATGACCCCCAATTTGGACCAAGAACCTTCAAATCAAGGAGGGTCGACGGAAGGGCATGGCACGACAGGAGCGCACCCTCAAGAAAGTCAACAAGGTGCTGGCCCGAGTGGAAAAGCACATTGAGCAAACGCGAGATGCGCTCGAGGACCTTGAAATTGAGTTCGAAGTTCTCAAAGCAACGGTGAAGCGATTGAAATCCGCACCCGTTGCTGCAGAAGAACCCGCCATCGAAGACGTTGATGAAGAAATCGACATCGAGAATTCTTCGAACATTACGATGACTCGAAAGTTCTGAATCAGAGCTTCAACACAACGTCTCGATTGGTCCACATGTCCAACCAGTGAGCCATGTTGGCCTCGAGCCCCGGAGGTTGAATCCGACACCCGCAAGCGTTGGCGTGACCACCCCCCGTCTCATCAAGAGCCGTGGCCATCCTCGACAGGTCGTACTTTCCCTGTCCGTGCTCGAGAAAGGAATTCGCATAGAAACTGGCGGAAAGGGGTGGGCGATCGGGATTTGCGAGATCGCCGTCGGCGTAACCGTGCACGATGCAGCACGCGTCAGCGGCGTCACCCACCCATGCCGTGACCAGGTAGCCGTTGCTGCGTAAACCCGTTTCATCCATGCGACAGACGGCCAGTCGATCGTGCACGGTGGTGTTGGCCTCCACGTGCCGCTGGGCAACGGCTCGACCCTCGGCCGCCTCTCGGCAACGCTGCTCCACGATGGCGTCGGCCAGCAGATCCTCAAGCGAGGCTCCGTTGGCGAGCAAGTCCACCAAATGCAGCATGTACGCTGGGTCGCGAGAGGTGCAGGTTCTCGACAGTTGCATCAACGGGCCGTCGGCGAGAAACGCCTCTTTGGTGATGCCCCCCGAATCAAGTGCATCCACCACGGGCATCATGGGGGCCAAATGACCCATGTCGGTGATGTCTGCCAAAAGGTCGTACGCCAGTCGCGCGGCGGAGGGCGTGGCTTCCCAGTGCTGCGTACCGCCGTCCGCCTCGAAGGAAGCCGCTTGGGCTCGGTCAGGGCGATTTGTGAGGTGGTGGTCAACGTACCACCCGCATGCTGGATGAAACGGCAAGTCCACCAGCACGGTGTCTCGGTCAATGGAAGCGTCAACCAGACCGCCTCGCAGGGCCGCTGCATGGGAGAACGTCACCGTGGCCTCGGGCCGAAACGCTCGCAAAACAGCAGCTCCGAACAACCCGTCCATGTCCGAATCGGCAACGATGTGCGTGTAGAAGGGAACCTCCTCCTCCCGAAGCGGCACGATGGGCATGGTTCTATGCCCCTGCCCCCATGTCCATCAAGGTTGGGTGTTGTTCTCCCGTTATGACCATGAATGAGAAGCGTTGAGCGGGACTTCATGGAGACCTCTTGCGGTGTTGTACTGGTCAACTTTGGAGCGATTCTCTTGCTTCAGTATCCACAGGGGCACTGGGACCTACCAAAGGGACACGTCGAGGCCGACGACGACAACCGACAAGCCACCATGCTGCGGGAACTTGCGGAAGAGACGGGGATCACCGACGTCACCGTTCTCGAAGGGTTCGTGGAACGGTCCGAGTATTCCTTCCGTCACAAAGGGAAACGCAAGGAAAAGGAGGTGCACTGGTACGTCGCAGAGACGGAACAGATGCACGTGGAGTTGTCCCACGAACACCGAGGGTACCTATGGTTGGACTGGGACCGGGCCTTGGAAACCATCACGCACGATGAAACCCGAAACGTGGTTCGCCTTGCTCAACAGTACGTGAACCTCCACGGCACGCAATGATCAAAGCGCCTTGAAGTCGTCATCGTTGGCCTTCATTTGATTCACTCGATGCGCCACGCCCTTTTCTGCAGACCGCATTCCAAGCGGCACCCAGAGGGTTTCTTCCTCGTTGAGCATCATGCTAACCCAGCGTCCCATCACAAACAACCAGTCGGACAGACGATTCACGTAAACCAGTGCGAGAGGGCGAACAGCGTCCTTTCCTTGATGGTCCATGAGATGGACGATGGTTCGCTCAAGGCGCCTCACCACCGTTCGCGCCACGTGCATGCAGGCCACGGTGGGTGAGCCAGCGGGAAGAATGAAACTTTTGAGTTCGGGAAGGGTTTCGAGCCACGCGTCCATTTCCTCCATCAACACATCGGTTTGCCCTTCGGAGATGAGCACCATGTAGTCGGGGAGCGTTGCGGGCGGGCACGCGAGTTCTGCGCCGAGGTCAAAGAGTTCGTTTTGAACGCGTGAAAGCGCCTCTGCAAGCACCGTTTGCACCCGCTGAACGTTGGTTCGCTCGCCGCCGTCATCGTGGTCTGGAAGGCGATGAACCTCAGCCAGAATCATCCCGAGCCAACTGTTTGCCTCGTCGCACGTACCCACGACGTTGAATCGGGCATCGGATTTCGTTCGTCGGGAACCGTCGACGAGGGAGGATTCGCCGCTGTCACCCCCGCCGGTGTACACTCGATTGATCTTCACCATGGGTGCCCCTCGGGTCTGCGAGGTCATGCTTCTATGAGGGGTTTACGGGAAGGGAACCCTTCCTCCATGCGATAGTACCACTCAATGTCCGTTTCACCAACCGCCCACGAGAACAGCGCCATGCGTCGATCCACAACGCCGTACCATTCCAATCGTCCGGGGTCCATAGAAACGATGCGTGCTCCAATGCGCTCAAGACGTGCGACGTTGTTCTGCCACTGAGACACCAAGCCGCCCAGGTGTTCAGCGACCTCCAACACGTGCGGATGGGTCATGGCATAACGGTCCAGCAGCAACTCAAGCTCGTTGGTCAGGTCGTGCGCCTCATCGCTCATCGCCTGAAGCACCATCAGCACGTTGCGTGCCTCGGGAAGGGTTGCGCGTGCTTGCTCAATGGTCACAACAACCGCCCCGTCCGGGAGGGGATAGGGGAGGATTTCCTCGGCAGAGAGTTCGTTCAACTCCATCGGTAGCCCCGAGTATTGAGGTTCGTCGGAAGGTGTAGACACGGATACTCCTTGACTTGACGCTTCTTGTAGTCACCGGAGGGCATCCATGAGAAATCGCTGTTTTTAGACGAAAAAACGGCATCCGCCGGAACTGCCTCACGCCGTGGATGCAACGGCCTTCGCGCCTCGGCGAGCCCGCGAAAGTTTGGTCCAACCCATGAACAGCAACCCGGCCCACATAGCAAGTTCCAATCCGACGATGAGGTAGTACACCGGACCAAGGGTTTCCAACATCGCCACAGCGTCGTAGGGCAGCCCGTGAATGGCCATGTAAGCAGACTGCGATAGAAGGCTCGATGAAAACCAGATCAGCACGGCAAACCAGAGAATGTTCCCCATGGGCCAGTCATCGGGAGCCTGATTGATTTGCTTCATGGTCTTAAATCGACTTTGAGGGATATTAATCCTCGTTTGTTTTGAACATGGGTTTACCGGAAAACGGAAACCTCAGCCCGATTCCGAGACCGATTTTTCACCAAAAATCGTCGGTTCTGCCCCCATGGCGATGAGGGCGGTTTCAACGGCCTCGATCCACTCCGGGGCAACGGCTGCTTCACCTCCAGCGTCCTCAAAGGATTCGAGCCATCGGCGCGCCTCGTCAGGTTGATCGAGAAACTTGTGAATACGGTGCAGTGCAACGTACGCCATCGGATTGAGATGCTCTTCGTCTGCGTCCCACCCGTTTTCAAAACACGAGAGCGCTCCGTGCGGGCCGTGGAGTTGTCGCCGCTGGAGCGCCACCATGCCGGCCTGACTCCATGCCAGAGGTAGGCGCCCGATGAGAAGGCCTCTGAAGACCATCCACGTCTGGCCCCCTCCCAACAGCACCAGCAAAAGAAACCCAGCCCACTGCTCCAGGGTGTTCAGGTCGGGCCAGGTCATGACCATGAGGCCGCCTGCACCGGTGCAAAACACAAACCCGGACATCGGTGCGATGAACACATCTCGCCGCGTACGAACCATGTGATGAACGCCGACCAACACACCGTAACTCCCGGCGACCAAAACCACCGTGAGGAGGGCTGTCAGCGACATCGGTCGCGGGGCACTTTCACCCAGCGCAAGCAACCCTGCGATGCTGGCCATCACCCAGCCGAATCGTCCGGAAATCTCGGGGAACGGTTGATGTCGGCTCCCGACGATGAGCGCCAATGAAACGATCGCGACCACCGCAACAGCGATCGCTTTTCCCGAGGATTCGTCGAGAAAAAGCGTGGCCATCGGTTCGTCCTTGAGACGGCCTGCTATCATGCTTTGTGATACTCCGAGCCGCGCAAAAGCTCCGTTGATCGGTAGAGTTGTTCAACGATCACCACGGCGGCCAGCTCGTGTGGAAACGTCATGCTCGACAGGGACAAGCGCTCCACGGTTTGCAACCCCTCGTGCATCGGCCAACCCTCGGCGGGTCCAACCGCTATGTGGATGTCATCTGAAGCCAATTTCCATCCCTCGAAACGACGGGTGAACGCCAGCGAGTCTTCGTGCACTCCAGCCTCATCGAGCAAAATCAAACGCCCCGACTGCGCCAAAAGGCGCTGAACGTAGGCCACCCCATCCAGTTTGCTGGGGTGGTGTTCCAGCGACACGCCGCGAGACTTGATGCGTGCACCGTACCGACCGATGAGCTGCCCCATCGCCTTGTCTTTGGGGACACCGTGGGTGTGAACGGTCACTCGGCCCATGACCGACGCTCAACAAGACGCTTCTTCAATTCGCTGGCGAACGGACAAGTCCATGAACCAGCCGTTGCGTAAGGCAGCCATGGGATGGTGGCCGTTCGGAAAGAAGTCAACGCCTGCCTCAACTCAAAACGACCCCATCCTGAAGGACACCCGCACGTGGTTGTCGGAGCTCAGAGACGCCTGCGAGATGAATTTCGATGCGCCGGAGGAAGCCCGTCGACGAATACGCCACATGCAAGTGGAGTGGAAAGAAGCGATGGACAGGGGCGACATGACACCTGCCCTGCGAGAAGGGTTGGAAGGACGAGCTTTCCGTCTGTTGAACTGCACCGACCGGGAATGGATCGGCTGGCTCGACGATTTGAAATTCTGGAAAGCAGGCTGGAAACCCGGTCAAGACGATGAGAACGAGGCTTGAAGAAGGATTGGACGACACAGCAATCCATGGGTCAGACTCCCACCTTGCACCTCCTCTACTCCTGTCCGTTTTGCTGGAAGGTGCGCAGTTTGCTCGAACACCTCGATGTGGACGTTGACTACGTTGCCGTGAACGGGATGAAGATCAAGAAGGCCGTGTCGTTTGCAGGCGACTGGGGAAAAGTCCCCGTCTTCACCGACGCAGAAGGTGAGCACCACGTGGACTCGACCCCCATCATGCGGGTCATCGACGAGAAGTACAACGGCGGAAAAATGGCCAACCAGGGCGACCCTGAGCGTCAAGGCGAATGGATGGCATGGGTTGACACGCACCTCTCGAGAGCCACGGTTCCCATCCTGTACGGCAGCCTTGGCTCCGCGCTGAAAACGACCACGCGAATCTCAAAGATAGAAAATTTCGGATTCATCTCAAAGCGCCTGTATGCGTGGGCGGGCTTCCCCATCATGTGGGGCATCATCGCACGGAAGCGCGTGAAAAGCGACGGCCGCAAACCAAAGCAACTGTGGCACGATTTGCTGACCGAATTCACAGAAGCACACGACAACAAACCCTTCTTCGGCGGCGATGCACCGGACCTTGTGGACTTCGCCGCCTTTGGCTACATGCGCTCAATTTCCCCTTACCCACAGTTCAACCAACTCACCGACCACGCCAACGGAATGGCGTGGTACCAACGCATGGAAGCATCATTGAGTTGAGGGATGGACGTGAGCATCACCCTGAGCGGCATGGCGTTCAACGCCGTTGAGGCGGCCACCACCGAGCTTGGTACCACCAAAGGCGGCTGGGTCTATGCGGGGCAGCGCCCGTGCTACGAAGCAAAAACCCCCGCCTTCTACGTGCTGGAGCACCCGCTTACCCACCGACAAGTGATTCAAGCCATGAACGTGAAGGGCGAGAGCAACGACCGTCCGATGGATGAATTGACTTCGCTGGACGTGAAGGAGTTGGCGCAGCACGTGATGGCGCAGGACGACTACGCTGCTGTTGTGAACGAATGGCCCGGTGCGTGGGAGGTGAGACCGTTGACGCAAGCGGAATGGGTCGCTGCAAAAGATCAGAAGAAATTGACCTTGGACAGCGGCCTAACGGAGCGTCTCGCCGATGCCCCTGCCTCCAACAATCGAGGCGCCATGATGGACGGTCGACCTCGCCCAAACGATTTACTCGGCCCCGCAGCGCACCAGATTGCGGCCATCGCCGTTCACCCGCGCAACCCCGACGTGACCGCCGTGGGGAGCGTACCTTACGACCGACCTCTCCCCAACGTTGTGGCTCGACTCGCACTCACCCCCGTCAGAGAGGGGATCGCACCGCGCGTGCCGGCTCGAACCGACGTTTGGAAGAACGTGCGTTCTGAATTGCTGTGGACGACGGTCTTGGGCATCGTCCCTTCCTTCCTCATACCGGTGCTCAGAGGCATGAGCGACTACGCCGTCGAAGGTTGGTTTAACCTCCTGTTCGGCGGACTGCTCGCAGGCTTTTTCACCGGTGCAATCTGGCGCCCGAAACGACCGGTCTTGACCTACGACGAGGTGGACTCGTCGTCGATGAGCGTCGCCCAGTGAGTGTCTTTGCGGATGGCATCGGCGGTGCAAATCGTGGCCATGTTCACGATGTGTCGGACCCCATCTTGACGCGCCACGAGTTGGACGGGATGAGCCATTCCTTCCAAGATCGGACCGGTCATCTCGGCGTCGCCGAGCTCCTCGAGGAGTTTGTAAGCGATGTTGGCCGAGGCGAGGTTGGGCAAAATCAGCACGTTGGCCGGGCCGACGAGTTTCATGAACGGGTATTCCTCCTGCACCGAGGGATTGAGGGCCGTGTCGCTCTGCATCGGCCCGTCGATCATCAAGGTCGGGTCGAGCGTGCGGGCCATCACCACCGCCTCTTCGATGCGATCGGAACGTTGCGTTCGCGTGGAGCCAAAGTTCGAAAACGAGAGCATCGCAACACGAGGAGCAACCCCAAACCGTCGCGCCACCTTTGCGGTCTGGACCGCAATTTCCGCCAGCGTCCGACTGTCGGGGTACACGTTCACGGTGGCGTCTGCCAGGAAGATGGTTCGACCTTTGACGTTCATCATGTAGCAACCGATGACGCAGTGGGCGTCGTCGGCTTTGCCGATGAGTTCCAAGGTGGGTCGTAACACATCGGCGTAGTTCCGACTGACGCCCCCAACAAACCCGTCGGCATCTCCTGAATGAACCATTTGAGCGGCGAAGTACGGTCGACTTTTGAGCAGGCGTGCCGCGTCCGCCCACGTGGTTCCTTTTCGTTGCCGTCGCCGGAAGAAGGCGTTGGCGTATTCGGTTTTGCGTCGCTCATCGTAGCGTGGATCGTAGGCTTCGTACTCGAAGTTCAACCCCAAATCCTCCACCATCTTGTCGATGCGTTCCACCGGCCCGAGCAAGACGGGGTGGCAGATGTTTTGGTCCACCAGCTGAGCCGCCGCTCGAAGAACGGCTTCCTTGTCGCCTTCTGGGAAAACAATCCGCTTTCCTTTTCCTTTGACTTGATTGATCATCTGTCGCATGACCGAATACGATTCGCCCAACCTCGCTTCCAACTCCTCTCGGTACCGGTCGATGTTGAAATCCTCGGCTGGAACCCCCGCGACGCCCTCGTCGATGGCGGCCTGAGCAACGGCGGCGGCTTCCCAGATGAGCACCCGGCGATCGAACGGTTTGGGGATGATGTATTCGGGACCGTACTGCATCACAACACCGTCGTACGCCGCTGAAATGTAATCAGGCACTGGCTCCTTGGCGAGCGCCGCGAGTGCTTTGGTTGCAGCCATTTTCATGTTTTGAGTGATGTCTCGGGCACGAACGTCCAAGGCCCCGCGGAAGATGTACGGGAAACCAAGCACGTTGTTGACCTGATTTGCATAATCCGAACGTCCCGTGGCAACGATGGCGTCCTGGCGAACCTCCAGCACCTCCTCGGGCAGAATTTCGGGCGTCGGGTTGGCGAGCGCAAAGACGATCGGTTTGTCGGCCATGCTGCCGATCATCTCCTTGGTGACCAATCCACCTCGGGAAAGACCGAGCATGACGTCGGCGCCGATGAGAGCATCCGCCAGGTCTCCAGCGGGCCGGTCCTGCGCAAACGGCGCTTTGTACTCGTTGAGTTCTCCATCGTCCAGCCGCTGCTTGGTGATGATGCCTTGGCTGTCAACGAGGGTGATGTTGCTCATTGAGGCACCGACGGCGACGTAGTGATTGGCGCACGCAATGGCCGATGCACCCGCCCCGATGACGACGATTTTCAGGTCGTTGAGGGCTTTGCCCTGGAGTTCAGCAGCGTTGAGAAGAGCGGCAGCGGAGATGATGGCGGTCCCGTGCTGATCGTCGTGCATCACCGGAATGTCCGTGGCTTCGGCGATGCGACGCTCAATCTCAAAGCACTCGGGTGCTTTGATGTCCTCGAGGTTGATGCCGCCAAAGGTTTTCGAGATGTTGACAACGGTGTTCACGAACTCCTCGGGGTCTTCGGTGTCCACCTCAATGTCGAACACATCGATGCCGGCGAAGGTCTTCAGCAGAAGGCCCTTGCCCTCCATCACCGGTTTGCTCGCCAAAGCGCCAATGTTGCCGAGACCGAGGACAGCCGTGCCGTTGGAGACAACAGCCACGAGGTTTCCCTTTGACGTGTAGCGGTAGGCATCCTCGGGGCGCTTCTCAATTTCCAAGCACGGGTACGCAACACCGGGCGAGTAGGCCAAGCTCAATTCATGGGCCGTAGCGTGGGGTTTGGTGGGGACGACCTTGATTTTCCCACGGGGTTCCGCTTCGTGGTATTCGAGGGCTTCGTTGCGCAACCTCTTCTCTTTCTTGCTGGTGGACATTGACATCCCAACCAAAACGGCGGGAAGACAGGGTTTGATTGTTGTGCGGCCGTGGAACCCAGCAAGGCGAGTTTGTCACGGCCGAACCGTCGTCCAAACGGACGCAACCCTCGTGCAAACACATCCGATGAAAAACGCCGGTGAGCCGAGCATTGTACGGTCAGCGAAGGCTCTCTTTCAAATAAGTGAAAAACACACGATTGAGCATGATACAGGGCGGTTCAACCAAAATCGCCGGAGGGCAACGTCAGCGCGCCTTCTCCATGGTTGTCCTGATGCTCCTGATGTCCTTGGGCCCCTTGCTCACCACGCCGGTCGTGTCAGCGCACGCTGAACCGAGCGGCGTGACGTGGCCACTGGAAGGAAGTAACGACACCGGTTGGATCACGCTGGATGCCGTCGGAGCCGTGCCTGAAACAGGTCAGCGCGCCACTGCGGATTGGGAGTTGGCTTTCGCTCCGGGCGCCGAACTGTCCAACGTCACGCTCGAAGTCCGCGCCAGCGGGCAAAACGGCACGACCATCGAAGAGCCTCACCTTGTCGTCGACGGCATGGGGACGGCCCTGTTCGACTGGCGAGGGTTGGGCGTGCTGGGCGAAGCCGGTGCGTTCACGACCGGCACGACCTACAACGGTCGATTGAACCCCAACAGCAACTCGGGCGCCGGATGGGATCTTCCATCGGACGCCGAGTTGACCAAGATGATCGTTGAAGTGCTTGCTCCAGCCGACCCGCTCGTTTCGCTCACGCCCTACCAGTTTGACCTTCGAGACTCGGTGACCAACCCCGATACGGGTGTGCTGTACATAGCGGCCAACGAACAGCTCCTCCTGCTCAACGCGAACAACGACCCTCCCATCATCGACGTTTACGAGTTCAGCGAAGAAGACGGCGTGGTCGACATGGTGATGGACACCAACGGTGGCCTCCTTCACCTCTTGTTGGGCGATGGGACCTTCCGAGCGGTCTCCCTGACCGACAGCGCATTCCAGACCCCCCTGGCCGACGCAGACGTTGACCGGTTCATCATGACCGCCTCCGGTGATGTCGTCGCCTCGGGCGCTTCGGGCATGGTGATGTGGGACGGTGCCGCATGGTCGACGATTTCCAGCGCAGCGACTGGAAACGGCGGTGCCGCACTCTCCATGTTGGAAGTCAACGGCGTCGTGTATGCGGCCATCGACGACGTCGGTGTTCTGCGATACAACACGGCGACTTCAACCGCCCTCTCAACGTGGAGTTCAGCCAACACGTTGCACTCCGACAGCATCACGCACATGACCACGTCGGGGAACCAACTGCTCCTCGCCTCACCGGACAACGGGCTTGCTCGCTTCGATTTCGTAGCGGGGTTCTGGCTTTCGACCTGGAGTTCAGCGAACTGGTTGACCAGCGACACCGTCGCAGGGGTTGAGCGGGTCGGTTCAACCCTTTTCGTCCTGAGCGGGGATGCACTCCACTCCTACAACACGACCAACGGTGTGTTTTCGACAACCTACGACCTCTCCACGCTGGGGTTGGCGTACGACGGCGTTTCCTTGCTCACGTGGCCTTCAACTGCCGGTGCTGCGCCCAGCAGCGATGCGCTTCTTGTTGACGACGGCAGCGGGCAGTTGGTTCATCTTTCGCCGGGCCAAACGCCCTTCGTTGAGGGGGCCATTCGTCTCGCCAGCGCCCCGGCCACCGACGACATGACGGCCTTGGTTGAACTCGACGACGTTCTTTACATCGGCTCGGGCGACAACTCGATGGCCGTTCTTCGCTACGACGTCGGAAGCGCTGCATGGCTGACGCCCCTCGATGTGGGGGACAACGTGATCGAGATGGCCGTTGCGAGCGACGGTTCGGGGACCAACTCGCTTTTCCTCGCCATGGAAGGCAGCCCAGTGGTGGAGCAAATCAACACCGCAGGAACGAGCCTGCAAACCTACGACGGCACCAGCGGCTGCTACCCTTCCTCAGCCGCTGTGCTCAGCATGGTGGCCGACACCAACAGCGTGGTGATGTCCCTTGACGGTGGTGTCTTCGTCCACTTCGATCGAGCCACCGGTGGATGCACGGCGTACGACACCACCAACGGTTTGCCCACCTCGTTTGTTGGGGACGTCGCTCTCTACGGTGGCATGGCCTACCTCGCCACCGAAAACCGAGGCGTGCTTCGCTACGACATCAGCAACGACACGTGGCTCGAGCCGTGGGGCTCAACGGGCATCAACGGCGTGGAAAGCGCTCCGGTTGCCATGGTGGGCGATGTGCTTCACCTCGGCCTGCCCGGCTACGGCGTCGCTCGAAAGGACCTCAGCACCGGCGAAATCCTCTCGCCCATTCTTGCCGGGAATCGAGGCGGCCCTCTGCCGTCCAGCCAAATTTTTGCCCTCGAATCCGACGGATCGAACCTCTACATCGGAACCCAACAAGGTGCCCGAAAGTGGGACGGAAATCAAGCGACCAGTTTCGGCCAGGGTAACTCGTGGCAGACCCGACCCCAGCAATTCTACGACTTCGTTATCGACGGTTCGGGCGGAGGTGGGGATTTGTACGCGGGAACCAACATCGGTGTCTGCAAGTACGACATCAACACGATGGGCATCGACGACTGTCAGAACGTCTACGACGGCATGCCCAACTGGGCCACCATCAGCGTTGGTGTGGACAGCGATTACGTCTACGGGGGGACGACCTCGGGCGTCGGGCTCATCACCAAGTCCAACTTCCAGCACGACTACAACTGGGGGCAAGGCACCCAAACAGGCAACGCCGTTGTTGAGATCATGGGCGACATCGCCTACATCGGCACGGACGGATTGGGCGTGCTTCGCTACAACATTACGGCCAACGAGTGGCTCGTCCCCTTCACCGAGGCAAACGGTGTCCTCGACGGAGGCAACGACGACGTCACCGGCTTGGTTGCCGACATTCGCCAGGACATGATCTGGGTGGGCGGAAGCGACGGGTTCCAACTCATCAACATCACCAACGGCGCCGAAGAATACGACATTGAACGCACAAGCAACCAGTACACCGCTGACGGAAGCCCCTACGACATGATGATTCACAACAACATCATGTATTACCACTCAGGAGAGGACAGCGACGAAGTCAGCCGCCTCAACGTCTCAAACGGCGCAACGCTCTCCAACCTCGACGTGGGCGCTGAGGTCGGGGAAAACGGTGGCGACATCGTCGGCATGGAACTGTCGGGCGACACCCTGATGGTCAGCGTTGTTTCGGGTCAGTGGTGGAACCGGGACGGTTCGGGCGGCATTGCTCGCTGGAACACCACGACGTCCGCCTACGAGACGAACGTTTTGCCCACCGGTTCGATCGATCGGGTAACCAGCTACCGATCCTCAAACGGAAACACGTGGGTGGCGTGGGGTGAACTGAAACTGGACCTTTACGACAGCTCACAAACGCTCGTCAATTCTTGGGACGACGTTGAATTCCCAATTCGAGGAATTGTGGAACACAACGGTGAAACCATGTTCGCCACCGAGGACGGCATCGCTCGCTACAACGAAAACACCAACGCGTGGAACAGCACGTGGGAAGCAGGCAACGGCTTGCCGGGCAACGCTGGTGACATCTTCTACGAATTGTGGACCGACGGAACCAACCTGGTCGTGGGCGGTGCAGAATTCAACAACTTTGGACAGTTCCAGGAAGGCATCGTTTCGCACCGCAACGGCGCAGGCGCCTGGACGTCCTACCCGGCTGATTCGACCAACAACATGCCCGACGGCTACCCGATCTCGATGGAAATGTGCGGCGGTGTGCTGAACATCGCCATGTACAACAACAACGGCGGCATCGCTCGCATCGACCTCGCCAACGCAACGGTGCTCTCGGATTTCGACCGAAGTCAGCTGGACGGTACCGGTCCAGCGTCCGTGACCTGCGACAACCAGGACACGCTCTACATCGGCTACTACAACGACAACCAACCCATCAGCCGCTACAGCTACGCCACGTCGGCGTTCCTCAACAGCCTGACCACCTCAAGTCACAACCTACCAAGCGACCGAGTGTGGTACGACGCTCTGTCGCATTCCGGCTCTCAACTCATCGTGGGCCACGCCGTGGGCAACTCGGGCTCCAACCTCATCTCCGGCGGTTTCTCGACGCTGGTGTCCAGCGGCGCTACCGCTCTTCAAGCACAGATTCAGGGAGCCGGCTCCCCCGTCACGTCCCTTCAGTGGCTCAGCGGTTCCTCCGAGTGGTTGGTGGGCCGTGCGGGCGGCTCGTCCGGCTACAGCGAGGTCGCCACGCTGTCCTCCAACGGAATGCAAACCGTGGTTGACCTCCCCGGTTTGGTCAGCGGACAAGTCACGTCCATGGTGGCCAACGCCACCCATCTCTGGGCCACCACGGGGTCCTCCGGTCAGGGAGCTTCAGGAACAGGGTTGCTTCAAGGCACGTTCATGGCCGACGGCACGGTCGAGTGGGAATTCGGCTGGACCTTACCCGGCAACACGGTGGCGGGCGATCTGCACCTCCACGGAACGGACCTCTTCATCGCCTCCACGCCGGGAGGCATGTTAAAACTCGACACGCAGACACGGACCATCTCGCAAGTGGGCGGTTCGCTCCACGGTAAATTGGACACCATGCACGTGTACAACTCGCAACTCGTCGTTGGCCTGGCGGGCGATGGGGGCAGTCCTCCCGGCGTGCAAATGTTCAATCCGCTCACCTCTCAGTTTGGAAACGGTCGCCTGATTTCTGGCCTCCCGTCCAACATCGTCAACGGATTCACCGAGACGAGCGATGTGCTGTACATCGCCACCGACGGTGGCATCGGTCGCTGGAACTACACGACCGACGACTGGATGGATTCCATCACCATGAGCAACGGTCTGCCCAACGACATCGTGGAGGACGTTCGCGCCGTGGGCAACAGCGTCTACATGGCCACGCCCACCGGCGTGTTCATCTGGGACCCTGCCACGCAAACGGGAAGCACCCTAACCACCGGTGACGGGCTCATGGGCCAGTCCGCGTGGGGGCTCGTTGCAGCCGCCTCGCCCGTGTCCGGGACGGCCACCGTGTTCGTGAGCCACGACGGGCGTGGCTCCGACCGTCCAGGTGTCAGCCTCATCAACCCCAGCACGCAGCAAGTCGTGTCGACGCATCGATTCGATCAGTTGCCTTCCAACACGGCCACCGCACTGGCCGCTGATTGGTGGGGCCTCCACATCGCCACCGAGGGATGGCCGCTCACGCACTGGAACGGCAGCAGCGGCGACTTTGAGGACGGCGTCGGTTTCTTCCAATCCCAATACCCGATCTTTAGCATGTACAGCAACGGCGATGAGGTGCTTGCACTGGGCGGTGAAAACGACGGAATGCTCGTCGAAGCACGGACCGTCGCTCACGCCTCTCTCGCAGGTTTCCGACCCGGCGAGGTGATCGCAGGAACCCTCGGAGCCAACCANGTCTGGATCGTCAACAGCGACGGACTGAACGGCTGGCAAACCGACGGCCAGTACACTCAAGTCGAGCCTGCCAGCATGCGCAGAGCGCTGCCGTTGACCGTCCGCTCCATGGGCAACGGTGGAGGCATCAACATCACGGACATGACCCACCTTGGAATGCCCATTGAGTTGGTGGGCTCAGGCAACGCTTACGCTCTGGACTCAGCACAAGGCACGCCGGGCGTGCACGGTTTGCTCTTCCAGAACGTTCCTGTGGTTCTGACCTCGCCGACATCGGGCGCTGCTGTTTGGGCACGATCGGTCGCTCTCGAGTACGATGTAACGCTCGACGTCAGCGGCGACCCGAATCTGCAGAACAACCTCCAAGACGCCGTCGACAACGGGCAACTCTACAACAACACTCGACACGTAGCGCTCCGCCTGTTTTCACCCTCCAACGGATCGCTTGAAGTTCGCCTGACCTACGATTACATCCGTTCCGACACCCCGGTGGTTCTCCAAGGTCTTGAGGACCGCCCCGACGATGGTGGAGGGGTCCTTTCTGCCTCGTGGACGCTGGTTCACGACGAGGACTTTGCGCGCTACCTCATCTTCCTCAACGAAGGACCGTGGTCAACCCCGCCGGGTGAAATGGACCTCCTCGGCGTGGCCCCGGACAAAGCCGTCTCGCTTCACAGCCGGCTGGCTGCGGACGTTGAAACCGCCAACGGCCAACCGCTCAAAGACGGCGCGGAGTACTACGCCGTTGCTGTGGTTGAATACGCCGACGGACGATGGGGCAAAGTCTCCGCCCCGTTCGGTCCCGCATCCCCCAGCGATGAGGTGCCACTCGCTCCGACGTGGGCCACGGCCAGCGCCATGGGCAGTCTTGGAGACGACGGCGACATCCAACTCGAGTGGTCTCGATGCACCGCACTTGACCTTGCAAGCACAAACGTGTACGTGTCAACCACCCCAATGACGGATGCGCTTGGACGAACGCCGTTCACGTCCTACGCCCCCAACGAAGGAAATCAGTCGATCATCAAACAGACCCCTGGCGTACCGGTTTGGATTGGCCTCACCTGCGTCGACGAAGCAGGTCAGGAGAACCTCTCGGACGTAACCGTGGTGGGCCCGGTCGTCCCCACGGGTGAACTCAACGACAACGAAGCACCCGAACCAATTCAAGGGACGACCGTCATTGACGTTCCCGACGACGAGGGTGGCCGGTTGAAGGTAGCATGGGCGCAGAGCGAAGCCGATGATTGTGCATTCTACACGGTGTACATGAAGCAGGGCGATCATGCGCTTTCCGACGGAGAACTCGGCAGCGTCGAGGGATACTCCCAAGCCGCCGTCATCAACCCGTGCGATGAGAACGAGACCATCGTTTCAACGCTGGACGGTGTTCCACTCATCGACGGGCAGCTCTACACCGTCGGAATCGTTGCGTACGATGTATGGTTGAACGGCAACATCGACGACGTTCTGTTGAAATCCGCCGCACCGTTGCAAAACATTGTCGGACAGGGCACAACACCGCCTCGAATCACGTCCCTCATGGCGTTTGACCGCCCGAACGACGACGGCACGGCCATTGACGTGGTCTGGGAGCCCTCGACGGTGGAAGACTTCGCTTCCTACACCGTTTGGGTGGCCAATGCGCCGGTGGATGACCTTTCCTTTGCGTACGCAGCGTTCGGGACCGACGAGAGTGTCTGCGGCTGTTTCAGCTTCAACAAGCAATGGATTGACGAGCGAACCAATCCGATCGAAATTCCTCTTTCCAATGCACTGTACACCTCGGAAAACGGTGATCTGACACAGGGGGTTCCGGGTCTGATTCAGCCTGGCGTGGAATTGTTCGTCGCCGTGACGGTCCACGACCTCAGAGGAAACGTCCACCTCACCGACCTCACGCAAGCCACGGTAACACCCGTCGACAACATCAACGACAACACGGCGCCGGACCGGCTGACCGACTTGACGCTTCGTGATCGGCCCAACGACGACGGCAGCGCCTTGCTTCTGGAGTTTGAACTGGCCGAAGAGGATGACATTGCCGCCTACGTTGTCTTTGCCGACACGTACGATTTCGGTGGCGTGGTTGGCCAGCAGACCAACCTGGCCAACGACCCGCTGTGGGTTGCAGAGCTGGACAGAAACCCGGACCTTCCGCTCGTGATTGAACGGGTCGGACGCGATACGCCGGTCCAGGCCGGTCAGGAAATTTGGGTGGCCGTCGTGGCCGTTGACTCGTCGGGCAACGCACACAGAAGCATGTTAACGATGGTCTCTGGAATCGCTACCAACGAAGGCATCACCGACCCGGGCAACTACCTTCCGGACATTGAACGCGTTGAGGCCGATTGGGACGGTGAGGGGAACATCCTCGTGGAATGGCGGCATTCAATGGACAACGACGTCAAAGGATATCACATCTACATCAGTGAAGACATGTTCACGTCCACCGACAACGCCACGTATCTCGAAAAGGAGCGGAATGAAAACAACTTTACCATCACGTCCGAGATTTATCCGGGCCTTGACAACGAAACCACCTACTACGTGGCCGTGACGCCTTACGATGAGGACGGCGTGGCCAAGAAGACGGTTGAGGCCGTTGTGGTCGAACCTGTGAACGGACCGGAGGGCGCTGGCGACGGTGAGCAGAACGACGGCCAGTTGTCTCTGGAATCCTTGTTGACCACGCCAAACCTCATCGCAGCAGGCATGGTTCTCATCATCGTGATCCTCCTTATCCTCGTGGTGCGTTCACGCAACTCCACGTCGCGTCGATCGAAGACGTGGGAACTGCAGGAGGCAACGTGGGGCATTCAGGACGCGTCGTGGGACACACCTGCAACCCCTGCCGCTCCACCCGTTTCGGCGCCCGCACCGCCCCCCGGTGTCTCGACCCAACAAGCCAACAACATCTACGGCGGAGCGAACGACGTGCAAAGCGACATCTACGGAAGAACCGCCTACCAAGCCCCACAGCCCGTGCTGAAGCCGCAGGTGGACCCCGCTCTGCTGGAAGGTCTGCTGGACGAACCCGCCAAACAAAAGAGCCCCGAGATTGACACGTCGTTCCTGGACGACTTGCTGTGAGGTCACAACCATGGCTTCAGGCGGGCCACGCTCTGAGGTTTTCACAACCGTGCTGGTCAACGAACACGGCCTGGTTGCGGATTGGCCTCGTCATCAACAGCGCATGAAGGATCACGCTGCACGTCTGAGAATTGAACTGCCGAAGGACGGTCCGAAGGTGCCTCATGACGGCGGAGAAGGTTGGCGCTTGGCTCGCATCGGTTGCGCCTCAGCGGAAGCCTGGAACGTAAGCGTTCGACCCTTGGGCGTTCGCGACGAAGCAATCGATGCAATTTCGGTCAAGGCCCCGCGCTGGAACGACCGCACCAACGGAACGAAACACGGGGATTGGTCGGCGTACAGAGCAGCCATGGAGGCCGCTGAAGCGGCAGGTTGTGACGCTGCGTTGTTGATCCACGAACACGCCGTCATCGACGGCGACCGATCAACGCCGATGGTGCTTGACGAAGACGGCACGGTTTGGATGGCGCATCCCTCCGAGGGCGGCGTGGACGGCGTCACGGCGGATGTTCTCGCATCGCTGCTGCCCTCGCTGGGCATGCCGGTGGTGAAAGGGAAATTGAACGAACGNACCGTGGCTCGATGCGCTGAATTTGTGCTGGTCGGCACCGGCATGGGGGTGTGTCGAGTGAACACGATCGACGGTGTCAAAACGGGCAATTCGACGGTGCTATCGACAGCATGCCATCGGTTGCTGTCCCAACATTTTACCGAGAAGGCCACATGGTCCTCCACGGGGCCGCACGATGTCGAAACGCGTGATGGCCGTCGTTGAGCAACTGCTCGCCGATGAACTGCTGGGCGAGCCCGCCTTCCGCCACGGGGCCCCCGACCGAGTGATGCTGGTGTCCGGCGGACCGGTGTCCCATCTTGCTTCTTGGTCCTTGGTGGCCGCACCTTCCACGAAGCGCGTCGTTGTACGTCAGCCCGGACGCGATGTTTTACCGGCCGCTCCGGTGCGCAAACCGCTTTCTGGCGACGTTCAACTGGTTGACGCGCACCCCCTGCTGGAGGCGGAGGTGGAAGAATGGAAACACGGGTCTTGGTACCACAGCGTGACCCTTCGTGCCAGGGATTTGGGGGACCTCTTCGTGAAGCTTCAAGCAGAAACAAGCACGGAGCCTTTCGTCCATTCGCACGGCGTTGACCTGCCCTCCGGACCGTTCTGGTCGGGTGCCCTTGCGTACGATTTGGTCCAGTGGACTCAGCCGCTTCGTCTGCAACACCCGCCCGACGAAGGTGCGCTCCTCGCCGTGCTGTGGTGCATTCACGCGGGTGCCGTCATTGACCATCGTGCCGACGAAGTTCGTGTGTTCGGCACGGACGGGCGGTGGTGCACACCGGCGCAGACCAGCGTTGACCGTGCGGGAGGGGTCCCAAGCGTACCGCCTCCCCGTCCTCACGATGAGACGGTGTCCCACACCGATGAAACGCATGCAAACAACGTTGAGGCGGTGCGCCGGGGCATCGTTGACGGTCAGGTCTACCAGGTGAACATTGGAAAGCACTGGCAAGGGGAAATCGATCATCCGTACCACGTCTTTCAACGCCTGATGATGCAAAATCCAGCGCCGTTCTCGGCGTACGTCCACGCAAACGATTTGGGGTTCGCACTCGCCAGCTCATCCCCAGAATCGCTGCTCAGTCTTGAGGGGGATAAACTGCAAACCTCGCCGATCAAAGGCACGTGTCCCCAAGGCGACAACCTGCACGAAGCGGCTGAACTCCGACAAACGATGATGGCCGACGAAAAGGAACGCGCCGAACACCGGATGCTGGTCGACCTGATGCGAAACGATCTCACGCAAGTTGCGAAGCCTGGCACCGTTAAGGTTGGCCGATTTGATGTCGAAGCGTACGCCAATGTCCAACATCTGGTCAGTCACATCACGGGAACACTTCGCTCGGAACACAACGGTGCAACGGCTCTCCAAGCGGTGTTTCCTGGTGGGTCCATCACGGGCTGCCCGCGCACGGTTGTCTGCGCTGTGATCGACCAACTCGAGCAAATGCCGAGGTCGTTTTGGACGGGTTCAATTGGATACATCGACGTGCACACGGGCCGGTCCGCCTGGAACATCTTGATTCGCACGCTGGAGGCCCACGCCACGAAGGGGCGGTGGTGGGCCTCGGTCGGCGCCGGTGGTGGCATCACCATCGCTTCGCAACCTGAGAACGAGGTGGAAGAGGCCGGTTGGAAGGGAGCAGCGCTTCGCATCGCTGCAGGCTGGATGAGCGATGAGCGCACGTCGTTGGCCACAGGGTCCCTCGGCATTCATCCAATGCAGCCACCCGCATCCCCTGGTGTGACATCGAAAACGGGTGTCGTCCAATCCCTTGTCGAGGCGACGACAAACGCCGCCGAGACCGGCGTGTTGTTCATCGACAACCTTGACTCGTTCTCCTTGAACATCGCCGATGCCGTTGCCCAAACCGGTCGAAACGTAACCGTTCTGGAAGGTCGCTCGCCCCAAAGCGAGCGATGGCTGGACCCGGTGATGCTGCACGACCTGCTGGAGACCCTGCAGCCATCGCACATCGTTCTGGGCCCTGGCCCCGGCCATCCCAACGATGCCCACCTGACGATGGCGCTGGCGCATCATGCGCTCGCAGGTCAGCTGAACGTGCCCGTGCTGGGCGTCTGTTTGGGGCATCAAGCCCTTGCGTTAGCGGATGGACGGCGAATCGACCCCTCTCCGTTGGGTCCGGTGCACGGCGTACCGGTCGAGGTTGAACACGACGGTACAGGTGTGTTTGAGTCCCAACCTTCACCGATGAAACTCACCCGGTACAACTCGCTGGTGGCCATCGACGACGGGGAGCACGCATTGCTGGTCAACGCCACAGAAACCACGTCCGGTCTCATCATGGGACTGCGCCATCCACGTCTCGAGATTCATGGGGTTCAGGTGCACCCAGAATCCATTGGGTCGCACGAAGGACACCGTCTCATTGACCGTTTCCTTTCCGGTGAAGCGGATGGTTGAAGAGTCCCTGACGGATGGGGTATACCGGGGGAGCACCATGCCAACCTGTCGACTCTGTGGAAGCACGTATCCTCGAGAGTTCTTCATCCACGGAAACGGACCGAATGCGCAGGTTTGTGTTCGATGCGGCGTGGACCACGGTCTCGTCACCAAAGAAGACGTGCCGGTCCTCTTCGAGAAGAGCACGTCCAGCGCCAGGTTCTCAGCAGTGGCTCGCCGGTACAGCGTTTTCCTCTACCTCCCGTTCCTGTGGATTTTGTGGGGCTCCACCCTCTCGGGCGTGGAACCTTGGGGCTTGTTCTTCCTGATTCTTCTGATCTTGCTGACCCTCATCGCACCGGTTCTGTTCATTTACCGTGGCGGCCAATACTCAGGCGACATGGCTCGTTTGAGTCCCTCGTACGATCGTCCGAAAGGCCACTGAGGGAACGAGTTCAGGACTTGGCGTGAATTTTCAACACGTCACCGTCACACAATTCGTGGTCGGCACCGACGACGCGACGGGTCCGACCGTCAACGCCCCGAATGAACCCTGCCTCCAAATCGGTGTGAACGCGCCCCGCCAAGGCTTTCGCGTGAAAACCGAAAGGAACAACCAGCGCATCGGGCAGCACCTTACCGTCACCGTCCACCCAGTGCGTTTCGTCTTGAACCGGATAAACAACGATGTGCTCGAGTTGGTCGAAGAGAACCTCGTCCAGGAGCCGAGCGATCCCGGTTCCACCGGCGCCCTCGAGTCGCTTCTTCATGTGCGTCAGAGCCTTGGATTGCGCGTCGTTCAATTCAGCGGTCCCGTTGACGTCAAAGGTTGAGTCCCCCGATTGGTAGCGAACCAAGCCGGCGGTGGCAGCGCGCCTCAAGGCGAGTTCCATGTCCGACATGCAGGCGACCATGGTGCGATCGGGGAAGGCCTCCAGCACACCCGGCGGTGCGATGTCCATTTTGTTGGCCGCGTAGACGATCGGAAACAACTGCTCTCGCATGCACTGCCCGAGAAGATGAAGCGAGGACGGGGGCCAGTCCCAAGGTTGCTGCTCGGTTTGGTGGCGTTGATTGAACGCAAGCATGCCTTGACCGACGCGAGAAGCGGTGGCTCCCAAACCGCTGAGGCGTTCGGTGACGAATGAGGTCAGCCCTTTTTCGCCCTCGGCTTGAACGCGACGCACTCCGCGATTCCATCCGTCTTCGAGCAAACCGCCGATCCAAGCGTCCAATTCATGCTCCAAAAATTCAATTTCCGCCCTCACCGATTCAACCGCTGCTTCGGTGCTTGTGGCTGCGCCATTGAACTGCCCTTCAAGATCGGTTGAACCAGCGGCGTCAACGACCTGAATGAGCACGTCACAGTTGGCCAAGTCAGCAAGAAAGGCGTTACCTCGCCCGCGACCTTCACTGGCGCCGGGAACCAACCCGGCCACATCGACAAGGGAAACGGGCACAAAGCGGCGATGGGATACGCACGAACCGGTTCGTGGCTGGCACAGACTCCCGTTCCGTTCGTCGTTTTCGCGGGATGCGTCGAGCCGTCCTTCCGATACGAGTTTTTCTCGCAGTTCTCCACAGGGGCAAGGTAAACGCGCCTCGACAAAGGCCACGCCCACGTTCGGGTCAATGGTGCAGAACGGGTAATTTGCAATGTCCACCTGGGCGAGGGTGGCGGCACTGAAAAACGTGGATTTTCCGACGTTGGGTTTTCCGACCAAGCCGATGCGCACGATGACCACGCCCGGCGTAGCTCACTCCTCTTCCGCAGAGGGGACGATGTTGTGGTCTCGCTTGACCTGCGCGATGGCAATGTCGAGTTCAGGGAGGTTCAATTCTCCGTCCCCGTCCAAATCCATGCTTGCCACCAGATCAGAGGCTTCGATGGAGGAAAGAGCCCCGATTGGAGACGCCTCCAAGGCAGCCAGGAATTCTCGAGCATCGATTTTGCCGGAGTCGTCCAAGTCCATGCTCCTGAAGAGGTCAAACACCGACTGATCGGTGTTGGTGAGGTACTGCACGAAGGCCACCATGGTGGCGTCGGAACTTGGCGGGAATTCCTTGATTTCGTCGTTGTGGAGGGCTGATTCAACAGCGATAACGGTTGAGCCTCCTTCGTTCTCCTCGGTTTCGCTGACCACCAATTGGGTGTCAACACCGACGCCACGCCCGATCAAGTCTCGGATGGTTGTGGAGGAGCCTGAGGTGAGCGTGTAGGTGCTGACGTCGGAGGTTTCGGTCACATTGAGCGCTCGTCCCGTGGCGGAAATGCCGGTGCGAATGACGACCATGGTCGCAAGAATGGAGCCAATTCCGACGAGGTAAAACAGGCCAGAGCCCGTCAGGTAAAATCCACCGTTGTTGGCGATCACGTCTTCAATTTCTGATGATGCGACGGCGTTGGCGGTGAACTCGCCGGTGAGGTAGGCCAGGGTCGATGCAACGCCGCCCGTCAGCATCATCCACCCGGCCAACGAACCGGTTGACGGTGTAGCCAGTGGTTTCCCGATGGCGTTCGGGTAGTTTGTGAACACGCCAGCGAGCATCAACAGGCCGCCAACGGTGAACAGCATCCCCATGTCGATGACCTGTCCCATGGTTCCGAGTTCTCCGGTCCCAACGAACGTGTCCATGGCGGTGAAGTAACCACCGATGGCAAAGAAGGGAAGGGCCAAGAAGGCCATGGTGGCGGCCATGGCACCCGGTTTCTTGACAACCGAACTGAGGCCCGACCCTGCGGTCAGCACGAGATTGCTCGAGGCAGCAAAGATGGGCAGCACGCCCAGCGTCAGCAAAATGGCGCCGACGTTGGTGAGGAAGTTGCTGCCGGAGGCGTCGGTCATGAAGAACGGTGGGACCGTGATGAAGAGCAAGAACATGCTTGCAGTGCGCATCGAACCGGACCAAATCGGCTGTTCAGCGGTCATGGGAATGACGTGATACCCGACGGAGAACATGAGCGCGAGAGGAACCCATCCGTGAGCCACACGCTCAGCGAGCCACACCGTTTGGGTGGCGCCGATGAGCTCTCCGAAAAACATGTACAGCATCGACAAGATGTACGCCGCCACGCCCATGAGCAGGAACCACACGCTGGTCTGCAGCGCCTGTTCGCCGCGGTCTGCAGCGGTGATGAGGAGGTTGATGAAGACAGGAATCAGCAGCATGCCCACAGCGAGCGTTTCCAAGCTGTAGAGCAGGATTGCAACACCGCCTTCATCGGTGTCGATGTCAAGAAATCCGAAGATGAAGGGAAGGATGTAGGTGGCGACCAGAACGGCGGAGAGCAGCACAGCCACCATGGAGGCGTTGGCTTCGCTTGCCAACCGACCGTTGCCGTTTCGAGCGGTTGCGACCATTCCGCTGCCGATGAGCCCGTAGAGCAAGGCGATGGTGAGGAAGTTCAAGGTGGCATCGGCAAGGGATGAACCGTCGTCGTAGGACCAACCAACGCTTGCGAGAGAATCGAGCGCAGTGGGGTCGTAGGTGTGCCAGCCCATGAGGAAACCAAGCAACGTCGCAAAGACCAACCACAACATACCGAAATTCATCCACGTGCGGGATCCGCTGCCGTCCCGGTCGTCGAAGATGTCCACCAGGCCGGGGGGGTTCTTCCGCAAAATGAACAGCCCGACTTGCTTGAGGGCCCCGCCAACGGTCCCGACGCCTTTGGACAACGATTGCGAGAGGAAGAAAAGAACAGCGACCAAGAACGTGGCAGAAATAAAAATCGTTTCCATTCATCGCACCTCCGCTCACTCAGCGAGAACCTCGCCAACCAAGGTCGCTACAATGGCTCCAATTCCCACCAAGAATCCGATGAGGTAGTACCAAATTCCGCTTCCGCCAAGGTTCTGAACCAGCGGAACGAGTTCCCCGAGCAGAGGAAGGTTGTCCCAACCGAAAACGTTGGAAAACAGGGAGTAGAGGCCGAGGAGCCCCACGAAAAACAACGTCAAGACAATTCGACTGGCAGTGGGTTCCCCCGTTCCGACGGTGGTGTCGGGTAGGGCTCGAGTGTTTGTCATGAGGTTCACCTGAAATTGACCCCATAGGGGTCAAGTCGTCCACTTGATGGGCGGTGATAAACATTCACCACCCTCACGAAGCGATTCACGCCGTGTGCGTCCGTGCTCATGGGGAGCGCAACCGCTCAATCACCGAACCTCGACGTGGTTTGGACAGACCCAGTGGGAGGGGCAACTTTCGTTCAAGGTTGACCTCGTTTCGCCATACGGTCTCGCATTCGCACGAGAGCCCGTCAAATTCGAGTAAACTGCCGGAAACAGCGTAGCGTTCGATGGCAGCAACAACCTCTGCATCGCACGCTCCGCAGTTGTGGGAGCCGCGAATTTTCCCTCCTGCCGTCGGGTGAACGATGAGTCGAGACACCTGGTCTGGATCGCCGTTAACGCCTCCTTCGGGATGAATGAGTGGATGAGCCTGGCGAATCATTTCAACAAGCGACCAGAGCCACGGTGGGCGGTACTCGTTGTGGCGATGCAGGCGGTCGATCACCGTCCCTCGCTGAATGTTCATGGGGTTCACGGAAATCTCGTCCGAGCGTTCCGCCACAGCACCGATCCACTTTACGCAATGGTCCAGAGCATCAGCCTCGTTCATGAACGGGGGTTTGAACATCAAGTACGTCTTGATCCGCAGGTTGAATTTCTCAAGGTTGGCGACGGCTCTGTCCCAGGATTTTGTGGTGAAGCCTTTGTTCACGTGGAAACGAAGAACCTCATCGTCGTAGGCTTCCAATCCGATGGCAACGGTGAACGTGGAATTGATGGATGTCGCCCAGGCCAACTTCTCTTCTGTCAACTGTTCACAACGACTTTCGACGATGAGTTCTTTGCCGAGTTCTGCACAATCACGGAGCACGGTTTCCTGAAATTCAACGGGGATTTCTCGGTCTTCCAGCAGGCTTCCTGAGGTGTAGACCTTCACCATGGCTTGGTCGTTGAATCCGTCAAGCTTTGCCTTCGCTGCGGCCCACTGAGCATGCAAGTCCTCGCTGGTGACGTCGTCGCGTGTGTCGTTAAAGTAGCCGCAGAACGTGCAGCCGGATGACCACCACCAGTGACAGCCTTTGGTGCGCAAAATCACCGTTGCAGCGCTGCACGGGGTGCCGTCAGCCAACACCTCGGGCGTCGTGTAGACCGTTGCTGGTTCGTTGGCGTCCCAAGATTGCTGTTTGGCCTTGGCCCACGGTGTGTTGGCGGGCGCTTTGACCAAGTCGTGAATGCGCAAGCCCTTTTCCCCGCTGCCAAGAAGAGGGAGAGGGTTGGCGTCCGACATGGTGTTCACCGGGTGGGGCGTCAGCGTCTTCCGCTTCAAACCACCGCATCGGGCTGGCCGATGCTCTGCTCAAAGAAGCCGACCATGCGGTCTCGGTATTCGTCGGGCTGAGTGAGCATCAGCGTGATGTGAGAAAGGATGCCTTCCCGGCCACCGTCGTTGTGCGCAACGGCCGAAGAGTCAAACCAACACTCCACCGTCCCGCCGGCATCGACGCTGCTCCTTGCAGCATCGCACATCGCCACCCCGTGATAGCTGTTGATTCGTACATCTTCGAGGGAGTGTGTGATGTAGACCGAACGATTTCCAACGACCTTCATGGCGTCGATCGGTTCGTACTTCACCAGGTTGTCTCCGGACGAGACCTTGCCGGCGAAGAGCGCAGCGTCCTTGAGGAACGTTGGGAAGCCAGCAAAGACCAGTTCTTCCTCGATCACGTTGCCCATGCTTGAATAGGGCGATTCCAAGAAGACGGATTGAAGGCGAGGCTCTTGCTCAAAGGCAATCGTCACCGCGCCAGCACCCATTGAAATTCCAACGGCACCGATGCGTTCAGGCTCGACATCCTTTGTGTCCTGAAGCCACTGCCAAACCGCCAAGACGTCGCGGTGTTCACGCTGTCCTGCCGAGATCAAACCATCCTCTATCGTGCTGTTTCCGTGGTCGCGCATGTCGAAAAGAATCACGTTGTAGCCGGCCTGATGGAGCCAGGCCGCTGGAATGAGCGCCTCGTGATTGGCTTTGCACGATCGTATTCCGTGGACGACGATGACCCAAGGGCTTGAGGTGTTTTGCTCCATGATCCAAGCCGCCAACGTGATCGGTTCTCCGGGAACCTCAATCGTGGCGTTTTCCCAGTGGTCAAACCACAAGGGTTCCAAATTTGATGCGAGCGTGTCGCTTTTGTTGTGGGTGACCACATCAACGTCTTCGTGCCACAACGTGACGCTGAACTCATCGGGCGAATTTCTGGCTGAGTGGCCCGAACAATCAGGGCTGTTGGCCGCCGCTTGCGTGTACACGAGGTTGCCGGCCTGATAGTACAGCACGGGCGAAGCCGCCACGAGCAAAAGCAGCACTGCGGGGATGGTTCGTACCCATCTGCTCATTCATTTTCCTCCAAGGTTGAACGAAACACCACGCTGCTTCCTGCCATGACGTGCATGCCTTTCGGGTGCTCCTCCTGAGCGTCCTCGGCGGTGATGATTGAAGAAGTGTATGCCTCTGCCGGGACGCGAAGGTCCACTCTTGAGCCCAGACGAATCATGCCGATGCGTTGGCCGCGTCGAACGGCATCACCGTTGAACACGTAGGGAAGAACGGTCCTTGCCAGCGCACCGGATATCTGAACGAGCTCGATTCGATGACCGTTCTCGAGTTTGTGAACCGAACGAACGCGCTCGTTGTGTTCGCTTTCTTTGGTGTAAGCCGGACGAAACGGGCCGCGTCGCATCCCTTTCCCGGTTCGATGTTCGATGCGTTCGACGGTCCCAGCCGCTGGAGCTCGATTGACGTGAACGTCGAGTGGCGACATGAAAACGGCTAGCCGCCAGACGTCGGTGGCTTGTTCCTCACCGTTGGGAACGGGCTCAAAGCGTTGTTCAGTGGCGAAGGAGAGGGGGTCTGAAAGGGGTTCAGGGTACCAATCACCCGTGATGGCATCCACCTCGAGCTGCCCGCTTTCCGCCTCCGACCGACTGGGGCGACGGCCCGTTGCTCGCTCTCGCCGCAGAAACATGACGTGCCCGTCCGCCGGCGACACAAGAACGCCAGCGGTCCGAGGAATCGGACGGTCGGGATCTCGCCAGAAATAACCGAGAAACACAGCGGCCATGAGGCAGCCCATGCCGAAGAGTGGGATCAATCCGGCAACCGGATCGATGATGGTCCCGATGATGAGGGCGCTGATGCCCATCGTTGTCGTGGTGAGGACGGGCCCGTACCCGCCGGGGGCAAGCCCGGCCATTCAACCATCTACTCCGTGGCCCAAGGGTCCTGAGCGTCCCCCCATTCTGCAGGGGGCTCGGCTTCTTCTGCAGCGGTTTCAACATCCTCTTCTGCAGCGTCTTCCTCAACGGTTTCTTCGGTGGTCTCCTCGGTGGATGGCTCTTCGGATGCGGCTTCTTCGACCACTTCGACCGCTGCCGTGGACGCTTCTGCTTCGGCGCTCTCGGCTTCCTCCTCGGCCATTTCCTCCGAACGGGCTTGAACCATCTCCTCGACGCGCTCGCTGAACACACGAGACATGTGCTGAGATTTGCGTTCGGACTCGACGGCTCGCTCAATCATCTCGTAGCGCTCCTTGATGGCTTTGTTCAAGTCTTCAAAAATCTGCATGTGGTCCACATACCAGTCGTCTCGCGCCTTCATCTCAGTGACGGCCAATCGCAGATCGTTGTCCAATTCCTCAGCGATACCGAACACCTTTCCGAGTCGATCTTTTTCTCGCGAATACTTCTCTTCCATCTTCTCAAGCTCTGGCTCGAGGTGTTCAACTCGCTTGGAATTCTTGGTGGCTTTCATTTCCAGCTCTCGGACACGAACGTCCTTCTCAGCGATGATGGATTCAAGGGATTCCTTCTCGATTTCACGATCGATGATTTCCTTTTCCAGGACCTCAATTTCCGCCTTTGCGTCCACGAGTTCTTTCTCCTGAGTCTCGTAGGCAGCGAACAGCTTTTGCAAGCGGTCGGTTTCGGTTGCAAGCGCTTCCTCGAGTTGCTTGATTTGGACCTCAGGCGTGATGGTTCCTTCCGTCATGTCGTCACCCGGAGGTCAAGCCTCCACATAACCCGAGTTCACTCCTCCCTATCAAGCCGACGCATCAAAGCGCACCGTTTCCGTTGGCCTGAGCAGGTTTTGGACTCATCGAAGGGCGTCGGTAGCGACCACCAATTCCCGTGCGATGCTGACCTCGCCCATCGAGTGTCCAGCATCGGGCACCATCACGAGTTGGCTGTTGGGCAAAGCCTGGTGAAGTTCCCACGCACTGCGCGGTGGACAAACGACATCGTAACGTCCCTGAACGATCGTCGTGGGGATGTGCTGGATAACGTCGACGTTGTTCAGAATGTACGCCTCCTCGACGAAGATGGCGTTGATGAAGTAGTGGCACTCAATTCGTGCAAACGCCACGGCAAAATCAAGATCTTCGGCCTTGTCGAGGTACTCGGGATCGGGAAACAAACGACTCGTGGCCATCTCCCAACGCGTCCACTCCTTTGCCGCGGCCCGTCGAACGTCTGCGTCCTCGCTGGTCAATCGTCGGTAATACGCTTGAATCAAATGGTCGCGTTCGTCCTCGGGTATGTGATTCCGGTACGGTTCGAACGCATCGGGAAACAAGTGGCTCGCACCGTTTTGGTAGAACCAATGCAGCTCCGAAACTCGGCACATGAAAATGCCTCTCAGCACCAAACTGAGAACCCGCTGCGGGTGATGCTGTGCATAAATCAGCGCTAAGGTCGACCCCCAAGATCCTCCAAACACGTGCCACCGATCGATCCCCAAATGCTCGCGAAGCGCTTCCAAATCGGCAACCGACGCCTGCGTGTTGTTGTCTTCCAGTTCAGCGTAAGGGGTTGATTTACCGCAACCGCGCTGGTCGAACTGGACGATGTTGAACGCACTCGGGTCGAAGTACTGACGGTACGATGGTTGCCCGCCACCCCCCGGGCCTCCATGGATCACGACCACGGGGATGCCGTTGGGATCCCCGCTCTGCTCCCACGCAATCGTGTGAAGGTCGGAGACCTGAAGCATCCCTTCGCTGTGAGGTTCGATGGGCGGGTAAAGCACGTCGGCCAGGGTTGTGGTGGTGTCGAGCATGGTCGCACCAGGCTGAGGATCTGCATGTTCCTTTCGCCATGGACACCTTCATGAGACGCCGTGCGAGGTGCCCCGTCATGGGGCTGAGAAGCGCAACCGACCTGTTCAGTGAATGGGCCGATTCTGGCCGTGACGTCGGCATGGAACAGGGGCACGCTGCAAGCGTTGAGGTCATGCTGGAGAAATTGCTTTCAAAACGAGAAGGGCCCTTTACGGCCATTGACATCGGTTGCGGCAACGGCTGGGTGGTCCGACGACTCAATGCACATCCGCTGTGCCGAGGCGCAACCGGTGTGGACGGCGCCCCGTCGATGATCGCCAAAGCCCGGACCGTCGACCCCGATGGCAGCTACGTCGAAGCCATGCTTCCGGATTGGAAGCCAACCGAACCGGTCGATTTGATTCACAGCATGGAATGCCTGTACTACCTTCAGGAGCCGTTGGCGTTTCTCTGCGTCCTTCACGACGAATGGATGCGCCCCGGAGGTCGAGCCGTCATCGGAGTGGACCACTACACGGAAAACCCCGCCAGCCATGAATGGGGGCCGTCGCTCAACGTCCACATGGCGTTACTGTCCATTGAGGAGTGGACCGAAGGGTTGACCGAGGCCGGTTTCGTTGATGTTGAAGCAGAACAAGTCGGTGCAAAAGACGGGTGGAGCGGCACGTTGGTGCTCACGGCTCGCCGTCAAGATGGTTGACGAAGCCGAGTGACTCACCCTCCGGTCCGCAGCGGCGCAAATCGCCTTTGTAAAACGGACAATCCCCGCAAAGCGAGGAACCTGCGGGTAGACGGGCGGGTTCATCGGAAGCAGGGTCGAGGTGAACGGTGGCCCGCCAGTCAAGATGCGACAGGAGGTCCTCCTTGGCAACGTCAAACGCCTTTTCTGAGAGTTGAACAATGCGTCCGTTGGCACCAAGGAGCAGCGCAGGGGGGAGAATCGTTCGGCGTTGCGCGGGTGGTTTTCGCGCCTCCATTGCTTCCAACGCCACGGAGTAAAGGGCCAGTTGAAGGCGGTGCTCGTGGAGAATCTGTGCCTCGTCGTCGCTTTGCGGAACGGTGGAAATCTCGCTGGGCGGTACGTGTTGCAGCGGGTGTCCATCGCCGGTTTTTTTCTCGTTAAACGAGGCCAAGCAACCCCGTGTTTTGAGGTCAATCACTTGCAACGCACCTCGTCCAGCGTCATCAGCGAGCGCCAGCACCAAATCCGCTCGACCGCTGAAATCCATGTTCACTCGCTCAACCGAAGCTCCGTTTTCCAAGCGGAACGAAACGGGTTGACCGTCGCTCTCGGTCTGGCGTACGATGTGTTCACGATGAAAGAAGGGCAGCTCGGTTCGAACCGCTTCAACCTTCCATCCGTTGAGTGATTCGCCCCGGACCCAACGGCCGAGCAACCCCCGGTCAATCAAATCCCCAAGATGCAGCAATCGGTCTCGCAGAGCCGCTTCTCGAGACCCTTCTTCCTGTTCCATACCGTACCCGAACTCGTTCATCACGCGCCCGACGGTGATTGAAGAGGACAACTCGTCCTCGCTCTCGTGCATCCATGAAGCGTCCAGATGAGGCGTCGACGGACCGAACGAACGCGGGTTACGAAGTCCAATCTCAAGCACCCTGTGCATCATCAATCCAAACGTTGTGGGCAAGGGCCACCGTCGTGGAGCTGCGGGTTCAACGGCCGTGTTGGGCAGCAGGAAAGGTTCCGTCGCCCAACCCCTGACGTGCTCCAACCAGTATCTCCGGGGGCAGGAAAAGGTTGCGTCAAGATGGTGCGCTGCACCTTTGATGTTCTCCTCGATTCGGAGGGTCGGCGAGGCGATCGGCGACGAGGGTTCCCACGTCTCAAGGTGCTGTTCCATGACACGAGCCCGGCGCTGGGGGGATTCGGTTTCCACCGATTCAAAGCATTGCGAATGGTGGTAGAGACGCAGTCCTTCTAAGCCGTCTACCCCCAGTGGGGCACCGTTGAGTAGCGCTGCAGGGTTGAGCGGCGTCTGCGATCGTTGAGGTTTGAACAGCGGTAAGGTTGTTTCTTGCAGCTCCTGCTGGGTTACCCAAGGAGCGCCTCCACCCGCGCACCAGGTGGCTCGACGCAGCCCTTCGATGAACATCCGCCCCATGGTGCGCGGATCGGGGGCGATGCGAACCGAAAGGGTTCCCGTTTCCTCGTCGAACGTGGAGGCGTTTCCGGGTGAGCCGGTGAGGATGAGACGATCTTTCACTCGAGTCAGCGCAACGTAGAATTTTCTTCGTAACTCTGCCTTGTCTTGGGCCTTGTTCATTTCAGCGGCGAAGGCCCACAAGCCGTCCTGAGGACGGTCGTTCGCCCGCCACGGCTGAATCCTTCCCGCCAGCACCTGCGGCGTCACCAGAATGTTGTCTTGGACCGACATGCTTGCGTCCGCTTTTCCTGCAGAAAACAGACCTGAGACGACGACCACCGGCGCTTGAAGCCCCTTTGAGCCGTGGATGGTCATGATCTGCACCGCCGAGGCGTTTGGCTTTGTGATGGCTTGAGGACCCTGCCGTCCGAGTTCACGAATCTCAACCATGCGACGGTGGATTGCAGCTGCGTCGTGACCGGTTTCGTTACCGATGGACTGTACGATGGCCAACCAGGCCTCGGCGAATTGACGCTGTGCATCATCGGGATGAGCGACAAGGAGGTCTGAATCGTCCAACACCGCATCAAACACATCGTACACGGCACCCCATGAGATCAACCGTTGAAGGTTCTCGAGCAGTTCAGCGACGGATTGGGAAGGGGCGTTGGCGATGAGATGGGGAAGCACAGCCACGTCCGCATCGAGGGTTGTGAACGCTTGGTGAACCTCACCTTCCGTCATCCCGACCACGGGGCTGCGGGCCAACACGACGCCGGCTTTTCGCATGGTCGGACGAGCCATCAACGCCAGAACGGCCATGAGAGGTTGGACCACCGGCTGCATCAGAAGCAAGCCCTGACGGTCGGCCATAACGGGGATGTTGCGAGCGCGCAATCGGTCGACCAAGTCGGGAAGGTGCTTTCTGGAATTGATCAGGATCATGATGTCCTCAGCGCGAACCGGCGGCCCCTCGTCGTGAACCGTGACCCATTCGGATGTGTCGCTGTTCCACACCCGTGTCGGTGCTTGATGAAGCAATGCGTGGAGGCGGTCAGCGAGCAGTTCATGTTCAAGATGAACCGCCGAAGCGTTCGGGTCCTCAAAGGTGTTCACAGCGACGTCCAGGTCCGCAGGCACTTCACCGATGGACCCGGGAATGGGAAGAAGCCACTCCAACACACCGCTGTGTTCGGTCGCTCGTGCGGGACGCAAACGTTGCGCTTCCGCATGCCAATCTCCGGGAAGGGCGTGATAGCGAGGACTGAACACTTCGTCAAACATGTCGTTCATGGTCTCCATCAGGTCGTGGCGGGTTCGGTGGTTTGAGGTCAGATCCACATGACCCTCAGACCGGCGAACGAGACGTTCACCTGCGATGGCCGGTCGTCCCTCTTGGTCTTCCTCAGCAAACGGAACAAAGGTGTGAGGAGCGGAAGGTTCACCGTCGTGGAGATTTGAGAACGACCCCGTTTCGCCGCCTCCGCCGACGGGCCTCGGATCCCGTCCACACCCTGGTTGACGAAGATGGTCAAGGCGTTGCTCACCCGATTCGTCTCGATTGAAGGCACGGATGGAAGCGACGGCGCGTCTCATCACCGAAACCTCGGCCTGTCGGAACCGGTAGATGCTCTGCTTCATGTCCCCGACAATGCAAACGGTCGGGTCCCACGCTCCCAAGGGTCGGGCAGGGTCGTCGGGATGGTGACGGCGACGGCCCCACAACCGGGCAAGAAGGCGGTAGTGCGACGGGTTTGTGTCTTGATATTCGTCGATGATGAAGGCTCGGTATTGACGGCGAAGTTCGCCCAAGATGGCGTACCGTCGGGCGAGGTCTTCCTGCAGTGTTGGACGATCGTTGAGCAGGGTCAACGCTCTGGAAACATGAGCGTCGCTCCACGGCTCATCCCCCAGTCCGTCCAGAGCATCGATCACCGCAGGTGGATAGCGATGGCGGCAGATGTCGGGGCATCGGGCCAACAACAGGTCCGCAGCAAAACGTTGCATGTCATCAAAATCGTGCATGTTGTCCAGCGATTTACGCCGGGCCAGAATTTGGTTGCAGGCCGTGTGGACGACGTGAAGGTCGCTGAGCACCTGCGTTTGGAGGGAGGCTGAAACGTAGGTTCCGCGGTCTCCGGCCTCGGTGGGAATCGGGTCTTCCAGCGGATCGAGTCGAAGTGCGCTGTCCAACGGCATGCCGTCAAAACCGTCCATCGGATTGAGCAAAAAGGCTGACCGTGCCAGCAACCGAATGAGGGTCCCATCGGCTGAGCTGAGGTGTGTGCGGAGCGCAGGCAGGTGGTTCTTTGCTCGCTGGTAGAGCGCGTCTTTCTCGTCCTTGGTCATGTTGCGAACGGGTGTTTTGGAGAGCAAGCCCGACGGCCACCCGTCGCCCGTCGGGAGCAAGTCCCGGGGAAAGAAGCTGCACACCGGCTTCACCAGTCCCGAGGCGGTCGAAATTCCCAACAGCGCCTTCCACACCCAGGAAAGTTGTTCTCCAATTTGCTGCGGAACGGGTTGAGTCGTCAAGCGCACGAGATGATTGAACCTCGTCAGTTGAGTCTCCGTTTCCGCAGGTGCAACGCATTGTGCGTGATAGGGCAAAAACTCCTGAACCCATCCGGACAACCGCTGGTGAAGCACGGATGCGAAATCAGGGAGCAGGGCAGCAACCGGTTCTGCGATGGTGTCGAGGAGAACCTCAACTGGAGCGGGGCCTCGGCCGTTCCAAGGCAAGCCCATGTCTTCAGCGCGCTGAATCATGGAGCGATGGGACTGCTCGACGAACAACGAACGATCCAACAAACCCCCGAGAACGATTTCCGCTTGGTCTTGTCCACCCAAACGAGCAACGAGGCGATTGCGGGCGTCGAGAAACGCCTGATGGTGATTGAGAACGCCGGCTTCTCGAGCGTCATCGATGGAGCGTATTCGCCAAACGGCATGAAGGGTGTCCTTGACCATCAGCGGTTTCCGTTCTTCCGTCACCTGCTGATTTGAAGGATAGAGCGCGACCAAGTCGATGTAGGGCTGAACCAGTTGATTGAGGAACGCGTCAATGGTTGAGATGGGGGCCTCATCAAGACCCGACAGCAGCATCTCAACGTCGCCTTCGTTCCGAAGTCTCGGATCAAACACCCCGTCTTGATCCTCCGGACCGGGCGGGAGGGCTCGAGCCTGCGACAAGCGATGGCGGATTCGAGCCTTCAACTCAGCAGCGGATTTACGGGTGAAGGTGATGGCGACGACCTCGGAGGGCAGCAAGCCCTGCCAGGCCGTTACGTCGGTTCGCTCGCGCTTTGGTGCCCGCAGTGCACCAAGTCCGGACATCGGCGTGCGCGGCCCCGGTGGCGTGAGGTGCGTCGCGCGTTGTTCGGCTGCAAACAGGTGCTGCACGTAGCGTTCCGCCATAACGGTGGTTTTCCCGGTTCCCGCACCCGCATCAAGCGCAATGTGGCGGTCAAGATCGAGACCAAGACGCTGACTGTTGTTGAATTCAACCATCAGAAATCGCCTCCTGAATAATCGGAAACAGCGCACGAATGAGCGATTGAACAGTAGCTGCAGTGCTTGCCGGGCGTCGGATTTACGTGCCCCGCTCGNGCGGCGTCGACGGCCCTCTGAGCCACAGTGAGACGTTCGGCCATCCAACGTCGGAACGGTGTTGTCGAGGCCCCCGTCAGCGTTTCGGCCGGGAATTGCTCGGGAAACACCTGCGTGATTTCGCCGATTTCGAGGTCGTCCGCCACAGAAGCGAGGTCGCTGTCGAGTTCGACGTAATGCGTGGTGAATTCTCCCACCTCCGTCGCTCCAACGCCCACGACACGGTCGTTGGGGTGCAGCAGTTCCCAGGCACGAGCGTACAGCGCCAACTGCAGGTCCTCGAACAAGCATCGCATGTGTCGCAGTCCCGCTGAATCCTTGTTCGGCCCGGCCACGGTCTTGAGATCACGTATCACCACGAGGCGCTTGGCTGAGCGGCCTTCGCCGTGCAGCGGATAGGGCGTCGTGTGATCGTCGTCGCCAAGAACACCACGCTCCTCGAGCGCAACCCGTTGTTCGTCAGGCACGGCAACAACGTCCACCCGGTCAGCGTAGCCAAAGAGGTTGAANCCNGCTGCAGGGTCCTCGGGNAGGGTGTCGAGTTGAACGAATCCCTCGTCTTGGGTGGTCGGCGACCATTCCAAGGCGACCGGTGCGGCGTGATGAAGGGCGAGGTCGGCCTCCAACAAACGAGCGAGTCGTCCGCTCTGGGGAAGTTCATCTGCGCCTTCCTGATGCGCCAACCATGTCTCAGGTGTGGCGTTGATGAGGTCCATCGTTCGGTGGACGGAAACAGCGTTGTGGCGCCCAAGCCAGTGCACGTCGCGTTGAAGGAAATTGAGAATGGCGTTCCATCCGGCCTGCTCCTGACCCATGGGGCCCACGTGCAAGGGAAGCGGCGTGCTTGAAATCTCCTCACCGAGCGGTACTCCGTGACCGGCGAGGATGGCGGCTTCCACCTGGTGAACCAGTTGCCCACGCACGAGGACGTCCACGTCTTCAGTGGCGACCCCGTCGTCGTCGTCGGCGTTGAGCGTCTGTCTCGTCCACGCTTGACGCGGGCACTTCAACCAGGACTCCAACCGACTTGGAGACCAAACCGGACGCTCGACGACCGTGTTCAACGCGCCGAAACGGTGGTTCAGTGAAAGGGCTGGAGAAGAATACGGAGGAAGCGGGCGAGGATCGACGCTGAGGGACATGGATTTTTCTTGCCGATGCCCGAGGTGCGGGAAGGTGGAGGCTGCGGCGCCTGGAACCTTCAGGGCAGCCCTTGTGGGACGAAGCGTCACGGCGTCGACGCTGACCAGTCGATCTCGATTTGCCCAAGAAAACGTTTGATGTTCACCCGTCCACTTGGCCAGAGGCTGACGGCGGCGGCGATCGGACTGAACGGGACCCTCGAACGCGCTCACCACCGCAGGGGCGTGGTTCAAGCGTTCGCTGTTGGAATGTTGAATCCGTAAATCAAGACCCAGTTGTTGCCGACGGTCCCGCCCGTTGAACCCGTGGCGCACGGTTCGTTCGCCTCCGTCGGTCGGTGTCGAGGCGTAGACGACGGGTGTGAGCCAACTGCCGTGGCCTTCTTCTCGGGCGACCCATCTGAAGCGTCGAGTTGGCCCGTCGCCCTCGTGAGCGTCAGCAGGAAGAAAGTTGGGCGCTGCTCGCATGCTGTTCCAGGCCCCTGAACGTTGAACGTCGGTCAGCCACTCGGCAAGGGGAGCGCTCGGGCCGCCGCCTTCTTCGGGTGAGGAATCGAACACAACCACGTGGTTCCCAGCGTTGAGAAGATGACGGAGGTGATGCCGCCCGCGTCGAACCAACCGATCGGTTTGGAACAAACCCAGTTCGAGTTGAGCCGAAGCGTCCAGCCAAGGAACCGTGGAGGAACGCATGGACCAAGCGTCCACGTCCAATCCAACGAGGAGCATCAAATCGGCCGTGCACCCGAGTGCATCATCGGGCGTGACCACCTGAATTCGGTCGGTGCGTGAAGATTGGTGGGGCACGTCCGTCGTGGCGCCGATGTGTTCGAGAACGTCGATGAACGCTGGCCCACCGCTCGGGAAGGTCAGCGACAGCGACAGGAGGTGCTTCTTGATCTCGTTCAACGCCTCGATCAGGTGCTGAAGCGCTCCAACACCGGCGTTGTACGGAGCTCGTCGGCCCTCAAGTCGAGCAACGTTCACCGTGCTCAACAACCACGAGAGCCACGCCATGCCCGATGGAGGGGCCTCGGGCGTCGGCAGCGCCTCGCCCGAGGTGCACCCCACGAGCGTTCTGCGCAGCAGGTGCCGGTCCTCGGGAGAAAGCAACGGAGACCAGGCGTGAAGCAGACAGCCGAGCCACCACTGCGTCTCCTCCAAGGCTTGGGCCTTTTCCACCGGCCGTCGTTCTGCAAAGGAGGGGCGGGCGCTTGAAAGAACGCCGAGCCAGCGCGACATCGCTCCTGGCCCTCCCAGAACATGAAACTGGCGTGCGATGTCGTCCAGCACGTTCGGATCGGGGCGAGGGCGCCACGCGTCTTGGGTGGGGTGGCGCAGGGACGGAAACATGTCGTCGTTGAAGGGCACCGTGGATGAAAAAAACACACCTCGAAGGGATGGCAGCGACCAAGCGCTCATGCCTTGAGCGAGGCGAGCCGCACGCAAAACGGCCTGATGCGTCGGCTGCTGGTTCAAGCTCGAAGAGCCCGGACTCCACGACATCCCGATGGACGAGAGGGCGTTTGACCAGGTCTCCGGTCGTTCCTGCACACCCGCATCAACGACCAAGATCCGCCCGATGTGCTCGGCGCGATAGGCTTGGATCAGCGCCAGGGCTGCAGGGACGGAATGACTTCGCTCGTCCAGGGTAAGTCGAGTGTGAACGGTTCCTCGTCGGGCACCTGCATCGGTTCGCCATTGGTCGTCTGTGGGCACCCACGGGTTGTGGGGTGGCAACCAGTTCGGCAGCGTTTGGTCGGTGCAGGGCGCTTGATCGACCAAATACGCTCCGTGGTAGCCAAGGCGGAAAGATCCGGGGGTCAGAAGTTGATGAACGGGCGTCAATGAAGCCACGGCCGCCAGTAAATCCCGCTCAATTTCACTGAAATCAGGGGCTGCATTCAACACGATAATTCCCTGCACTTCACTGAGATGAAACGGGGGATTGCTCGCCGTCTGCAGAGCTTCAACAACGTGCCGAGTAACCAATGCGGGAAGGGTTCCTCCTGCCTCTCGTTCGACCTCCAAACAAATCCGGTGAAACACCGAGGCACCCGGATCGCCTTCCCACGCAAAAGGTCGACGCAGTTGCAGCAATTCGCCGTGCAGGCGCTGCAAACGTCGCGTTTTGGTTAAGGTCCACTCCCCTACGCCCGGCGTGTAGAGAAACGGGAGTTCAGCGTTGTCCGCAGCGGATTTGCACCGAGCGTGCAGCGCCATGAACGTGCTTGCTTCGTCGTCCAGAAGAACCGGCAAACGGAGGTCAACATGGAGGAGTCGAACAAGCCGATTGAGCGTTAGATGATGCTGAGGCGAAACCACGGCTCCGGCCTCGTGAAGTCGCTCAATCGTCTGCTGCCGGTGGAGTTCCGTCGGGTGAAGCAACAGCAACGGGGCGTGATTCGAGGGGTCGAGGAGTGCATCGAACAACCACGGCGGACACCCTTCGCCCGCAGGGACGTACTCCGAGGTTATCGACGGTGTTCGCTCCAAAAAAACCAGCCCATCGGGAAGAACACCACCGAGGCTATTTCAAGATACGCCGAGGATTCTTTCCGTTGGAAGGCTACGAGCAAAGCCTTGCAGGGGTGTCACGCAACGATCCGAGACAGCGAAGACGGTGGGTTGGTCCGGTGAACACGGTTTGAGAAGTCAACGACGGTCGTGTTGCCTTGAGGTGGTGCGGCGGGTGGGCAATTGGACGAAGCATTCATATAGTGCAGACCCCAATATGACTATGTCTTGTTTGAGCAACGCTGACGGAACCTGCTTTTCTGCTCGGTTGCTGACAACATGAAGGAATGATGGTAAAAGTTGAATCCTTTATATGGAGTCATCGAACATAGACGCTGGAGTTGAGGAAAATGAAAACACATTGCGATGAATGCGGAGGAAACCTGAAGATTGACCAAGCCCGAGCCGAGGGTGTTTGCGAGGTGTGCTCGCTGGTGCACGAACACCTCAGCAACGACGCCGATACCAACAGCGCAACGTCCCTGGGCGACGGTCGCCACAACGAGGCTGTGAACCGAGAGGCCGGTCATGCAGGTGCACGACTTGGTGGACGCATGAACCCGTTTGGAGACCGCACGGACGGAGCGGGAAACCGACTGACGCCCCAACAACGTCGCTTGGCTCGTCGCTTGGGCCAGTTGGACCGAAGTTCGCAGCGCGACACCGACCCCATGTACACTCAACTCATGAACACCATCCGCACCATGTTCGGCGAGGACATGGCGCGATCCGTCGAGCCGTTGGCGCGAGCCACAGCGCGCAAGTTGACGCCAGCGCAAGAAGCACGACGCAAAACGCTGACGCCCAGCGAACGCCGCCGCTTGAAGTGTCCGAAGACATCGATTTGTCGAGCCGGAGGAAAGGAAAACCCCGAACTCCGTGGCGGCACCGACCAGGAAAACCTGCGCATCATGGCGTTGGCCATCGTTTCCATCGCTGCCAAACTCTTCCGAACCGTCAGCATCAACGAGAAGCAACTCATGGACCGCTACGGCATCACCCAAAAGCAACTCCTCAACGCTCGCAAGACCATCACAAAGCACTACCAAGCCCGTGTCTCCATGGGATGGGCTGCTCGACCCACGCAACTCAGCGCCGCTGCTGCTCGTGAAGACGAGTTGGACAAGGCCACCGAAAACATCGCAGAGGCACTGACCGGTCGCGTGGATGAGGAGGAGCTCGTCGACGCCATGCAGGGCTTCCTCGACGCCATGACCGGGTTGGGCGAACCCAGCGTTGATGCGCCCACCGCCAACGTGGCGATTTCCATGGTTGCTGGTTGCGTCATGTACAACCTCCTTCAACGCAAAGGGCTTGCGCAGGGCAACCTGAACGCAGTGGCCAAAGCCGTCGGGCGTTCAGGGGCAGGCATCAAGAGTCGCCTTGATGAACTCAAAGCCCGCTACGAGAAGGGCACCTTCCCCGAAGGCACCGTTCTCTTCGCCGAAGCTGCCGAGGAAGCCGAAGAAACCACCGAAACCACCGACGAAGAGGTCGGCAGCGAGTGAACCGGTGAAAGTGGGTTTCATATCCCTGCGGTGATTCCCGTAGGTCATGCGTTTGCGCCGAATACCCGTCCTTCTTGCGGTCGCTCTGATGATGTGCAGCGGCACAGCGAGTGCACTCCCCGCCGTTGAAGTCGATAACGGAATGATCTTTGGCGGCCAGTCAACCATGGCCGTGAACGCCACCGCCATGACGCACAACCTGAGCGACCTGGACGCCGTGGTTGAAGTGTACACGGCCACGTGGTGTGACAACTGCGTGTACGTCGAAAGCGCCCTTGAGGAAGTCCACGATGCGGGGCACCTGACAGCGTATCACATTCACTCCACCCTCAGCGACCCGTTCGGAGAGTCGGCGTTGGAGGAGCGGTTCAGAGACCGATACGAGCACCTGTCGGATTACTCTCACTCACCACCCGGTTCCGTGTTCAACGGTTCAGTGAAGAAAGTGGGCAGTGTCCCGAATTCCGATGTCCACGACAACGATCACGACAACCGAGTTGAGGAAATCACCCAACTCGCGCAGCGAGACCTCGCACTCGGGGTTGGAACGACCGCATTTTCATGGACGCCGATGTCAAACACCTCGGGCACCATCGGTTGGGCACTCGACATCGACGAACGTCATATGGAGAACATGACCCTCAACGTCGTCGCTTGGGTGGTTGAGTCGGCTGCTGTTTATGAAGAGGGTTCGAACGGACAAGGGACCTATCCGCACATCGTCCGTGCCATGATTGATTTGGGCAACGAAACCGAGGGAACCGCTGCGCTGTCGTTACCCACGCCCCATGACGGTGACGACCTTGAAATCCATCTGATTTACGAACTCATGCCCGTCGTGCCGGAGCCCGTGGACACGGGTGGAGAAAACGAAGAGACCGAAGAGAACGACACACCGTTTGTTTCGGTGGTGTCCACCGTCCTTACCGTCGGGTTGGCGGTTGCTTTCACCCGAACAGGTCGCCAAGCCCGCTGAACGGACGCTCGTCGGGCGGTTTCATGCCTCCGGATCGAGCGGCGTCCCGGTGATCAATGTGAAGCTGCCAGCGGAGATGAGGGACCTGCTGCGGTGGTGTGACGACGTCGACGTAGTTCCACCAGCGAGGTGGCGCACCTCGCACGCGCTGACGCTCCTGTGCATCTTGAAGCAGTTCCGTGAGGCGCAATCGAGCGTTTGGACGCGGGTGATCGCGACGAACGTAAACAACGTCCGTTCCTCCTGACTCGTCGTTGACGTAACCGAGAAGCTTCGCGACGCGCATGAAAAAATTGCGTTCGAGTGGGGTTCGCACCGTGGCCTGCAAGCCCGCGTGCTCAAAAACGAGAGGTTGGCCGTCTTCGGTGGGTACGTGGAAGGTGGAGCCCAACGGTTGGTACACGAGCACTTCCCAGACGCGCGCAAACACCTCGCACCAACGACGCTCCCCGTCGCGAACATCGCCTTCATCGTGAACGTCGTCGGAACGGCGGTGCGGCATCAAATGGTGGTATCGACGGTGAAGGAAGTCCTCTCGGCCGCGTGCGAGAACGTCGCCCGGACGGTGGTGTGCGCTGTGCTGTTCGTAACTGCGAACGGTCGTGCGCCATTCTGCAACCACCTCAGCGTACGGAAAACGGTTGTTGCGCTCGAAGAACTCGTGGAATCGGGTGGTCCAACGCTCGGAGGTTCTGGAGCGGTTTCGCTGTTGGTGCCGGTTTCGGAGGAGAAGTTCGTGAAGCCCGTGCCCGACACGCCGCTCGCCGCCGCGGCGCTGAGCGGGCCGCATCCAGCGACAGTGGTCGATGAAGTAGCGATGACTGGACTGGGCGGAAATGGAATCAAGGTCAAGGGCGTTCAAAAAACCGGGAGGGATGTTCGTTCGTGGAAAACCGAACGGGGCATGATGATGCAGGAGTTGTTCAAGACTGTCCACCTGGTGGGCAGCCGCGACGTCGTTCACCATGGAAAGCAACACGCCGCCCATGGTGTCTCCGAGAGGGACGGATTTGGTGAATTGGCCGCTGTGGATGCAGATTGAGCGTGCGTCGTTTGGATTGATGTCGGTGATGTGCTGGATGGTGTAGGGCGCGCCGTGCTGACCGTGTTGCACGGCGATTTCATACACGTGACCGAGACGGCCGAAGACGAGGGCTCGAGCGCTCTCAACGTGGATTTTCCCGTCCAGTCCGTTCATGATGTCATGGCAGAAGCGCATCGAACGAACGAGCGGTTGAGAGGGTTGCGACGATTGACCGTACGGAACGGTCCAGTTGTGCTGCAGACCGATCAGTAATTTGCCGGCGTTTGAGTTGAGGGGGGACAGCGCCAAGGAACTCAGCAGGGCCCAAAGCGCCGGTTCGTTGGGCACGTGAATCAAACGAAGCGCTCCCGATTGGGTTCGGACTCGAAACCGGAGGCGCTTCTTGTCCAAGTCAAGGGCCCATTTCTGCGTTTGATGGCGGTCCTGGGCAGGTTCCATGTCCTGCCATGCTCGCATCCACGGCGTGTTGTAAGCGTGGAACAGGCCCGGCGGGTGATTGGACAGAGCGTTCTGGAAAAGACCCTCCATGTTGGCGGGATGACGCTCAAACATGCACGTTTGGATGTCGTGCGACCAAGCCATCATCGGGACGTATTCGGAGGAGTCCATCTTCAGTGTCCGGTCCACTTTGAGTCGATTTGAGAGCCACGCCAGCATGCTCGCCAACGGACGATACACCGGTCGAAGTTCGCGCCGACGACCGATGCGAAAGCGTTGCATGAGCGGTTCGGCTTGGCCGGTGTCCGGATTGACCGAAACGGCGCCCACCAGCAGCCCAGGGATGTCCCAGCCTCGTCGCTTTTCAGGTTCTCCCAAGAGGGCGAACACCACGGAAAGACTCAATCCTTGAAGATGAACGCCGTTGAGGTTCCATGCTGAATCGAGGAAGCGCAGGGTTGACCCGTCGTAAAACACGATGCCTTCCCTGAGCATGTTCTCATGTTGGTGAGTCAGCCGGTCGCCACGAGCAACGGCGGCAACCAGCGCCTCAAACGCCGACCAGGATTCGGGGGGCTGAACGATGGGGTCGATGTCAGCGGGTAGCCGAGCCCACTGGACTTCGGGCATGTCGTGCGTCATCAACTGAAGCGTCTGCCACTTTCGTTTCGACGTGCCGTTCGGGCCGCCAAACAAGGTCATTGCACGCTCGTGTTCCTCCGGGCTGAGCGAGACGTTCCAGCCCTTCTTCGGTTGAAAGTCAATGATCGACTGACACCAATCGCAGACGTGTTCAGTCTCTTCGGACGCCGAGTTGTGGGCGCATTTGATTTCGCGTACGCTGAGGGCCATATGGCCTCTGTTGCTCAACCCTTTTTCAAGAATCAACCAAACAGGCGTCTCGAGACTTCTGTAAAGCGCTCCACGTCATCGTCGGTGATGTGCAGATGAACCACCACGCGCAGCCTGTGCGGGCTGAGGTCGAACATATCGATGCCGTTCTCGGCGTACTTGGCCACTACGTCAGCAGCGGGTTCGACGGTTTCAGCGTAGATCATGTTGGTTTGTACGGTGGCCATGTCAACGGTGAACATGGGAAGTTCGTTCATCATTTCAGCGATGCGTTTTGCACGACGGTGATCGTCCGCCAACCGGTCGACGTGATGGTCGAGTGCATACAGGCACGCCGCAGCGAGAACGCCCGCTTGACGCCAGCCACCACCGAACATTTTACGCCAGCGGTGGGCTTTGGCGATGAACGGTGCAGATCCAACCAAAACCGAACCGACCGGTGCGCCCAGACCTTTTGAGAAACAAATGGAAACCGAGTCGTAGTGCTCGCACATGCGTGCTACATCAACGCCCGTGGCCAAGGCTGCGTTGAAGATGCGCGCGCCGTCGACGTGCGTCCCGCACCCGAGCGACTTGGCCACAACGGCGATGGCGTCGAGGGTGTCTTGGTCGTAGCAGGACCCGCCTCCGAGGTTGGAAGTGTTTTCGACGCAGACCAAGGAACCGTTTGGGTAGTGGCTACCGGACCCCTCGGCCTTGCGCACAGCGCTCTTGACCTGTTCAGGCGTCATCAAGCCGGAGGTGCCCTCGACCAGCGCCACGGATGCGCCGCACAAAGCGGCGTAGCCACCGCCTTCGTACCGGTAGATGTGGGCGGTTTTGTCGCAAACGATTTCATCGCCCGGAACGGTGTGCGTTCGAAGAGCGATGGCGTTTGACATGGTGCCTGAAGCGACAAACAATGCGGCTTCCTTTCCAAACATCTTGGCCACACGGTCCTGCAGTTCGATCACCGTGGGGTCGTCTCCGAGAACGTCGTCACCGACCGGTGCGTTGTGCATGATGGCCCGCATCGCTGCGGTGGGTTGCGTGACCGTGTCGGAGCGAAAGTCAATCCTGGACGACGGGTGTTCTCGCATGGTTTCCCGTTCACGCCCTCCTTCATCAATGCCGTGTTTACAACAATTTCAGGTGACCCGTCAGTTCGTCCAGCGTTGATTCTCCAGCAGGGCCAAGAGCGAGCACCGTCGGTGAACCGCTCGGAATTTGCGTGTGGCCTGCGTCTCGGACGAGGTGGTGTGCGATGCCCCGTTCGGCCGCAAGTCTGCGGAGTTGTTTGAACNTCGTCTCGTCGGGAGCCTTGACGCAGATTTTCTTTTGTCCGGAGGCCAGCCACGCCTCCACCTCCAAAGGGTGAGAGACGCCGGCGTTCAGGAACGCCTGCACGGAAGCGTGGCCCACCTGAGCAGCGACTTTTCCTTTCCCCATCTTCAGGGATTGGTTCACGACGCACACAAGCTTGACCGGTTGAGAAACGGGACGACCGGAAGGGCGCGGGGCCGTTAGACGATGCAGAAATGAACGGAAACCCATGCCAACGCCTCACAGGGGTTCCAAGTGTCGAAGGAGCGTGTCCATGGTTCTTCGCGGCCCGAGAATGGCCACGACCGTTCGGGTACCAGCGGGAACCTCGGTGTGTCCTGCGTCCGAAACGATGGACGAATAGCAACCCGATGGAACGGTCTGATGCACTTCCATCATTGCGTCCAGGTCCTGCACGGCGAGAACAACCTTGCGAGCGCCTCCCGCTCGCCAGCGTTCAAGGAGGCGGGAGCGTCGAGCTGCCCGGACCACATCAACGGCGCCGTGCGCGCACTGAGCAGCGGTTTTGCCCGTGGACAACTCAAGGTCCTGACGTACGACCAACGCCATGGTGGGTGCATCATGCATCGAGGCCATGGAGGTCACCCGTTGCCAAGCGTTCAGTTTCCGACGTCGTCAAGCCACCGAGGAAGGTGTGAAGCATGGGTCCAATCCACAGCGCAAAGGCGACGTTTCCAAGGGCGTGAACCGCATCAAACGGGAGACCTTGCCCCAGCAGGACAAGGAATTGTGCAACCGTGAGGTCCGGTGTGATGAGCGAAAGCGTGGCGATAAAACCGAACAGCGGTGCGGAGACGGCTGCGAAGAAACACAAGCGAGGTAGATTGAGTTCCCCCTCATCGATCAGTCTTGAACGAGCGCCCACAACCGCAACGCAGGCCCACCCCAACGCCTGGAAAAGCGTCCACCAGCCGTGGCTGATGAGAAGGTTGGACAGCAACGTCACCAAAAGAGCGAAGGCTGCACCTCGTCGTGCACCGAGGTGAGCGCCCACCAGCAGCGCTGCGAGCGTGACCGGCTGAACGTTGGGCAGCGGTTGCATCATAACTCGGACGGCGGTCATCGACACCACCAACGTGGCCAAAGCGGCGACGGTCATTCGGTTGGTTCGTGGTGCAACCACCATGAAGGAAAAAGCCGTGACGACCAATGCAACGTCAACGAGCATCGAGGCCACCGGAGACAACACCGGCCCGTGGACGCCCCACGCTTGGAACATGTTCAACCCGAGAAGGCGACCAGCCTTGAGGCTTGCCACCGTTAGGCCAGACGCCACCGCAAGACAACGCTCGATTCAACGGGCGACTCGTCAACAGCGAACGCCCCTCGCTCACCGTTGAGGAAATATTCCCACCCCGAAGCTTCGGTGCCGTTGATGGCCGTAACGTACAACCCCAATCCGGTGGCTTCCCAGGTCAGCGTCAACCCGGAGGTGTTGGCTGCGGCCTGCGTGAGACTCCAAACGTCCGGGTGCCCTTCGAGACCACCTGCGACAACCGTCGTCTCCTCGAACTCAAACACAACCACTTGTGTTCCCGTCCACGAATCGGGCCAGTCGTCGTCCCAATCGTCCTCTATCGAGGTGGTAGGCTCGTCAGCAACCGCTCGGGTCCACGCATCGGAGAGGTCAGGAAGCATCATCAGACCGAGCACCAGAGCGCACAGCGAAACCACTCGCCATGCGTCGTTGATTCGCCCTCTGTGTGCAAGCCACGCCGCACCCGCAAGAACAAGACCCAATCCGAACGCTCCGATGGCTCCGATGGTGGTTTCGGATTCAGACATGGGGTTTTGAGGAGGTTGCAGAGGTGGAGTTGTTTCTTGCTCGACCGCCGATGAATTGGTTTGGTTCAACCATGCGTTGTCCTGGTTCATGACCGGCGGGTCGGGGCTGGGGTCGTAAGCCATCAGCACACCGGCGTCGTTGCCCAAAAAGAGGCGGGAGCCCGCGTACGCTGGGGCCGCAGTGGCGTAATCGTCGTAAGGCGTTGAAATCGAGGTGTTGGAGAGCACGGTTCCGGCTGCGTCAACCTCGATCTTGAGCCAACCGTCATTCGGCTGGTTCAGCGGTGCAAACACCACCGTATCGGATGCGTTGGAAAGNTCTCCGTTGACCTTCCCTGGAATCGTTTCCACAACGTTGCACGAACCACCGCACACCACCGTGGTCAAGCCTGCGTTGGTTCCCAGGAAGATGAGGTCACCCATGCGCAGTGGAACGGCGGGCGAACCCCCGAGGACGGCAATCGTCGTCAACTCGTCGAGATGGGGGTCGTAAGCAACCAACGTGCTGTTGCTCGTGTGCTGGACGTGCAGGAGCAGTTGGTCGGCCTGGACCAACGGAGGGTGGCGCAACTTCCCGGTGAGGTTGACGCTGCGCTCAACGCTGCCGTTTTGAGAAACGTTCCAAAGCGTGCCGGTTTCGCTGCCAACCCAATAACCGCCGCTGTGCTTGGTGACGCCGTTGCGCCAGCCGAGGCTGAGTTCGACGACAAAATCCACGGAGCCGTCGGCCAGACAGAGCCGCATCAATCCCGTTCTTGTCGGCACAACCACGTGATCGCCGTCCACCAGCGCTGCTCCCGTGATGCCCCACCCCCGAACCTCCGAAGAGACCGACCAGAAAACGGTCCCGTTTTCGGGATGCAGCGCCGTAAATTCACCGTTGGCCCACCCCACGAGAAGAAGCGACGGCCACGAGCCGCACGGCCCACTCCCGGCGGAGGTGAGCCGCAGCGGGCTCATGTCGTGCTGGGTGGTGGTGCTCGTTCGATTCCAGACAGGCTCCCCGTCCAACGTGAACGCATGGACCTGTGGACGATCCTCCCCGGACCANGATTTCGAAGTACGGACGTACAGGTGGTCACCGTCAACCAGAGGGGAGGTGGTGATGAGTCCCGGACCAAGATCGTGCTCCCAGACGAGCTCCAACGGTTCCGCACCACCGGAGGGCACGTGCACGGTCATCAACACGACGCACAGCGCAACGATGGCCCTTCGCTTCATGACCCCTTCACTCCAGGACGGATTGAATGGCGGCCCGGAGAAGGGCGCTGACTTCCTTCCCGTCGGCACCGCCTGCGGCCTGCATCACCACGCCCATCAGCGGGCCCATGGCGCCCATGCCTCGCTCTTGAACAAACGACAGTCGTTCGGCGACGATGCTGTTGATGACCTCTTCCAAACCCCCGATGTCTGCGGGAGCAAGGTTGTGATTGGCGCAGTATTCGCTCAACTCCTCTCTCGACACCGATCGCCCTGCGTGGGCCTGCACAACGGCGTCGACGTGGTCGCGCGCCAGCGAACCGTCTTCGCGCAGTGAGAGAATGTTGGCCAGCGTTTGGGGATTGGCGGCGGCGTTGTTCAGCAGGAGTGCCGCCCACGCTTTGGCGGGAAGTTGGCCCACGTGCTCGCAAAACACGTCGTCGAGCTCTCGGGCACGCAACTGCTCCGATTGGTCCTTGGATATGTCGTGGTCGCCCAAGCGCACTGATCGTTGTTCGTCCGACATCGGAAGGTCCTCGCTGATGGAGGTCCAGCGCTCAGCGGAGAGCATTTGAGGCGGTACATCGGTTTCGGGGTACATTCGCGACCGCCCCGGCAGCGGTCGCATGGGGGACGTCGTGCCGTCTTCGGGTGCGCCCTTCTTCACGACCACGTTGCGAACNTCCTGCGGCGTGCGATGCCAGGCCTTTCGGGCCCGGGTCAGCACGGCTTCCAGAGCAAGTTGGGCTTGCCATTCCGGTGCGCAGCACAACACAAAACCGTCGCTGTCCTCNAGGGCGAGCAANTCACGGACCGATTGAACCTCATCGGCCGTGATGCCGTAGGCTGGAAGTTCGTCGGCGTGGAAGATGCCCTTGACGCCGGCCAGCTTGGCGGCACCTGCAAGTTCCCTGCCCAACCGGGGAAGTTGAGCACCGTCCTCGTCCAGTGTCTTTGTTCCAAGGCGTCCAAGCAGGCCCTTGAGCGGGAGGGCCAAAACAACGGCTCCGTTCGACAAAGCGTCGGCAACCATGCCCGATTCTGTGTCGGAGAACACGGCCGATGCGTCGTGCAGTGAAAGGGGGAGATGCTCGGCAACAACCGCGGCCACCTTGCTTTCAACGGCTTCGTCGTCGTTGTCCCGATGCGGCGGAAGCGACGGTAGGTGAAGGGAGGCCCGCAATTCGTTGGCAAGGCGATAAAAATGGAGCTGTCGAGCCATTTCCAGACGGATGATTCGAGGAATCCAACCGAGGTCTTGACAGCCTTTGATCTCAACTCGGTCGCCCGCACCGATGGACACGTTGAGGTCCTGTCGTATGCTTCCAAGACCTCGGCGAACTCGTCGAGTTCGGCGGAGAACGCGCCCGAGCGCCATGGCCGTGGTCTTGGCGTGGTCGGGGGAGCGCACGTCGGGCGAAGTGGCGATTTCGATGAGAGGCAGTCCGAGTCGGTCCAGGTTGTACGTGACTTGCTGTCCGTGGGGCAAATCCACCGTGTCCAGCTTACGAGCGCTGTCCTCCTCCAAACACACAACATCAACACCGACCGGTCCTTCTTCGGTGGACAGTACACCGTCGGTTGCGATGAGCGAGGTACGCTGAAATCCACTGGTGTTGGAGCCGTCAACCACCGTTTTTCGCATCGTTTGAATCAACGAGACGGGTTGGGACTCGAGCAGTGCTGCCACGGTCAGTGCGATGTCAAGCGCTTGTTGGTCCAGTCCGACGGGTGGCTGTTCGTCCAGCTCGATCAGTCCGGCGTTGGGCGATTGGGCGTAGACAAAGGTTCGGTTTCGTTTTGATTCAAAGCGTGCGGCGACGTCAACCGCACCTCCTTCGCCTCGACTGGCCCGAAGACGTCGCTCGAACCTCGGCCAGTCCTCGGGCAGCGTATCGATCGTAACGTCGTAGAGTTCACCGCTTTGACGGGAGTGAAGTTTGCCGGTTGCGAGTTGCTGGTGAACCTCAATGCCGCACATGAACCCAAGCTGTTCTGGGTCCAGGGTCGACGGACGGTGCACGTCGCCTTTCGGTTCACCGGCCATGGTCTTGCCAAGCGCTCACCCTTCATGAGCACAACCCTTGAACCGCCCTCAGACGATTTGAAGCGTGTCGTAGCCCGACGGGCGCATCATCCGTCCGTCCCTGCACAACTTGTCGATGATGTCTTCCGCTTTGCTGCGCGGAATGTCTCGTCGTTCTGCTTCGGTCAAAACATCGAGCAGATTTGCAGCCGTGCCCGAGTCGTTTTGCAAAACAGAAACGATGTCTATGAGTTGCTTTTCCTGGTTGCGGACCTTGCCTTTCTTGCCCGATTCAATGGTGGTCAGGTCGAAATGTTCGCCCATGAGTTCGTGGCGCCAGGTCTTCGTCAGGCGAATGGCTCGTTCGGCGTCCGCAGCCGTGGCCAACGGTGAAAGTCGGATTCTGGCACTGGCCTCGGCCAAGCGCGACAGCGCCTCCAGAGACCGAGCCGTGATGGCCACGCTGTCATCGGATTCCCCGCCCGTCTTGCGGGTCTGAACGTAATAGTCAACGATCATTGCACGCGCCTCGTCGTCCAGTTTGGGATGATAACTCCGCTTGGAATACGCAACGTATTTTCTCAACAACTCCCTCGGGAGAACCTCGTACGTCCCGTCCGCCCTTTTGGAGGTGGCTCGCTGGGCCGTTGAGCGAGACGGGTCGGGAATGGTGCCGTCCTTCACCAGCAGTTCGCTGCTGCCCTTGAGTCGGTTGTCAATGATGTGGGAGGCGATCTGTTCGTCTCGCGTTCCGTCGGGCGTATCGGTCAGCAACCAAATGATGTCAAAACGGGAAATCAACGGCGGAGCGAGGTTGATTTGAGCGGTGAACGGCACGTCGCTGACGGGTTGAAATCGGCCGCTTGTCGGGTTGGCTGCTGCCAACACAGCGCACCGTGTTCGCAGGCTTGCGTTGATGCCTGCCTTGGAAATGGAAATGCTCTGCTGTTCCATGGCCTCGTGCATGCTGGAGCGGTCTGCAGTGTTCATTTTGTCAAATTCATCGATGGCCGCCAAACCCAAATCGGCCAGCACCAACGCACCCGCCTCCAGCGTCCATCGGCCATCGGCCGCAGCGTCTTGAACCGCAGCTGCCGTCAGCCCTGCTGCTGAGGCGGACTGACCCGAGGCAAACCGACCTCGCGGTGAAATGGTTGACATGTAGTGAAGCAGTTGAGATTTGGCAACACCGGGGTCGCCCATCAACAAGATGTGAATGTCGCCCCGATTGCGGGTGCCGTCCTCGTTGACCTGAGCTTCGCCTCCAAACAACTGCAGCATCAGGGATTCCTTGACGTGATTCATGCCGAAGATGGACGGCGCAATGCTCCGAGTCAACAGGTCGTAGACCCCGCTGTCCCGTGCAATCTCCTTGATCTCGTTCTCCTCTTCTTCGGAAATGACGATTTCCTCAAGCGGAATGTTCTGGCGCTCGAGGGAGTGAATGCGCAAAAAGATGTCAAACACCGGCGTGTCTTTGCCTCCTTTGCGCTGGGAACGAATGAAGAGCACCCCGTTTGCTTTCACGCGGTCCCCGGGGTTCAGGCGACCTGCGAGATCTTGTTCACCGATGCAGAGGATGCGCTCAGGTTGGATGCCGCCTTTCATTTGCTCGGGCAGTTCCTGCAGTTCGATGAATTGCGAGTTGATGAGGTGAGAGGCGTGCTGTTGCAGTACGAAACGGGTTTGACGCTTGTTTCGTCCGCAACCCCCGTCGATCTGGACGCATTCAAGGGGTTCAATGAGTTCCTGCTCGTTGGGCTGATTGACGTCCATGGTGTGTCCGCATGCCAAACATTCGAACACGGCTGAATAGAGGCGAGGGCGTACGCCGGTGATTTTTGTGGTCACGGCGTCGATGGCGATCATCCGGCCGATGTCATCGGCCCGGAGTTGCGAAACCGTTCGCACCTGATCGCTTGGAAGATGGACGATTCGAAGAAACGGCATCAGGTTTCCCTCGCCTGCATCGAGCAAAAATTGCCGGAGGGCTTGGTTTGCAGCCCGGAAATGATGCTCTGGATTGCTTAAGATGTCTTGAGCGAACTCGTGGTCGTAGCCTTCAACCTCACGGAAGGAGACCTCAAGCGACCCCTCATCCGGCCACATTTTGGCAAGGTTGTGGATGGCCTCTGAGTATTTGTCTTGGAGGAGCGACGTCCAACGAGCGGGGAGGTCAGATACCTGAATCGTTGACATGGTGTTCACCTCCCGGGCGTCAGCCATCATCGCCAACCGCATATAATCGTTCTTCGAGCCGAGATGCACCCCCCTGTTTCCACTGCAAAATCGGTGGCGCTCAGGTCGCTGTTTTGCTCGACCCCTGCGGTCGTCTGGAGATGGACCGAGAGCGAAGAAACCATGAATCTGAAACCGTTCCTTCGCGTCATGAAGGTCACGTTTGCCCACGGCTTGTGGTCCAGCACCGACAGCAGCAAGGCGGCGTGGATGCGCTCTCAAGGATGGGAGGTCACCACCGTTGAGATGCGGAAGCACGGCTGGGACCAAGCGAGTCAAACACAAGCGGTGCTGGACGTCATCGACGAACACGGACCGTTTGACTTGCTCATCGGATCGTCGTTCGGAGGGCTTGCCACCGCCAACGCAGCCGCTTTACGACCCGAGTTGGACCTTCGACTTGTGCTGCTCGCTCCTGCGTTCGGTTATCATGAGCTCATGGCCGCCACCCTCGGCGATGAAGCCATGCAAGCATGGGAGGAGACGGGCCACCACGCCTTCCATCCCCCGGGGTGGGATGAGCCGGTGGTTCTTCCCTGGTCGTTTGTCGAAAAAGCGCGCCCGCTTGGCTGGCCTGCTCTGGACCACCCAACCGCCATTCTTCACGGATCAAACGACGACGTCGTCCCACTGGCCAACAGCCAGCGGGCACAGGCCGCTTATCCTCACGTCATCCTTCACGTCGTGGAGGACGGGCACCGGCTTCACGANAGTTTGAGCGAACTGGTTCCGCTTGCNGCTCTCGTCAGCAAAGGGTAAGGTCAGAGCGATTCCTTCATGAAACGCCAACCGGTGGACGGCGCATGAGTGAGCCGATGGACTACGCCAGCGCGGGGGTCGACATCGACCTCGAAGGGTCGGCCGTCGCATCGCTCATCGGCGCCTTGTCAACGAGCGTGCGGCAACCCGGCACGCCGGGTGCGCCCGTGGACCTGCCCGGCGGATTTGGAGGACTGATCGAGTTTGGCGAGAACCTGCTGGCCATGGCCACCGACGGGGTGGGGAGTAAGTTGCAAATCGCCACGTTGCTTGAGCAGTGGGGCGGGGTTGGCATCGATTGCATGGCGATGAACGTCAACGACTTGCTGTGCGTGGGTGCCGAACCGATCGCATTCGTTGACTACGTGGCGGTGCCCAAGCCTGACCCGGCCATTCACGCCGCCCTTGGAGCCTCCCTCGCTGAGGCGTGTCGGCTGGCCCGTGTCACGCTTGCAGGAGGTGAAACCGCTTCGCTGCCCGGCATCGTAACCGAGCTCGACCTCTCAGGGACGGCGCTGGGGTGGTTGCCCAAGGGACAAGCGATCACGGGGGAGCACCTCACCGCAGGTGACGTGCTCATCGGACTGCCCTCCGCCGGCGTTCACTCCAACGGGTATTCACTGGTTCGAAAAATCGTCAACCACGTCGGACTCGCCTACACCGACGAGGCTCCGTTTGAGGCCGAACACCCCGGGCGGGACCTCATGCGATGGACCGAAGGCAAAGCCACCCTCGGTGAGGTGTTTCTCACGCCGACACGAATCTACTGCGACCCGGTGGTCGACCTCCTCAACGCAGCACGCGGCGGCGAGGACTTCGGCATTGAGGACGTCCACGGCATCTGTCACATCACCGGTGGTGGGCTGTCCAATTTGTTGCGGCTTCACCCCTCGCTGGGTTGGGACATTCACACGCCGCTTCCCGTGCTTCCAGAATTCAAATGGTTGCAGTCCGCTGGAGGGGTTGAGACCAGGGAGATGTACAGGACGTTCAACATGGGCATGGGCATGGTCATCGCCGTCGATGCAGCCCGGTCCGACGCCGTCTTGCGCTGGCTCAAGGCCCGGATGCCGGAAGCGGCGGTGGTGGGTCATGTCAGGGACGACGGGCATCGCGTGGTGCACGCCATGAAAGGCGTGGAGTTCTCGCACTATTGATTCGAGGCCCATCGGTGCGGTCATGAGGGAGCGCTTCGTCGTATGAACATGGCCGAGGACATCGCATCCAAGGGGATGGACGGCCATCTGTGGATGGAAGGCAGAACCCTCGTCCACCTGAGGAGCGATCAGGAACGCCCCACCCACATGCCGCGGGGGCCAGCGAAACGGACGGGACCGGGTTTTCTGAACCCCGCCATGGCGCCGGCTCGGACGCGGTCGGTTCTGCTGCTGGCCGACGCCTTGGAGCACAACTGGTTGGTCAAACCAGGCCGAGATGTACGTGCACTCGATGCGTTGTGCGCCACCGGCGTCCGCGTGCGTCGATGGCGAAACGAGATTCCTGCGGAGCATCAGCCTCGACTCCGGGTCTCCGCCAACGACCTCGATGCGTCCGCTCTGGAATGGTTGAAGTCCACGCACACCCGCTACCCGCCGACGGTTGGGGTTGACCATGCGCTGGAGGACGATCGCTACGAACGTCCGCCTTCTGGAACGATGCACGAGGGTATTTTTGTCATGCAGAACGATGCAAGAATGGCGTTGATGGAAGCGGCCTATCAGTGGGTTGATCTCGATCCGTTCGGTTCCCCCGTGAACTTTCTCGACGCGGCTGTTCAAGGGCTTTCAAGGGTCGCATTTCTTGAGGTTACGGCCACCGACACCGCTGCACTGACCGGGTCGAGTCTGTCCTCGCAGCAGCGCCGCTACGGCGCAAAAGGAATCGTCGACAGTTACGCTCACGACGACGCCGTCCGAGTTCTGTTGGGATTGATCGCAACAACCGCCGCCCGACACGACCGTTGCGTTGAGCCGGTGCTCGCGCTTTTTGACGGTCATCATGTTCGGGTCAGCGTCAAGGTGCGTCGGAGCCGAGACGAGGCGTCCAACGTGTTGTCTTCCATGGGTTGGCGCGTTCGAGAGCCGAACGGCACTTATCGGTTCGTCCGTCATCCCGAACCGAGCCAGGTGGAGCAGGCCAGTGGCCCCATGTGGACCGGACCACTGTGGGACCAAACGATTGCAGGACGACTCACCGAAGAGCGAGCGGTCGCCCTGTGTTTTCCCACCGATGAACTGTTGGCTCAACATCGTGCGTTGGGATTGGTGTGGAGTGACGAGGACACCGAATACGCCAAGAGGGAGCTGCGACGAAGCGTCCGATACATCGCCGATGCGGCGGACTTGATGGGGCGAGAGCACACGCTCTACCACATGGACGACCTCCCCAACATGGCGGGCACCGGCCGGGCACCAAAGATGGAGGCGCTGTTTGAAGCGATCGAAAAAGCAGGTTACAGCGCTGCTCGAGTCCCTGATGTTGACCCCTTTTTGGTGACCGATGCACCCCATGATGCCGTGATTCAGTGCGTTCGCAATCGATGTTAGTCCAGAGCCAACAACGACGGCACGTCAAAGGTGAAACCAACCTGCTCCTCGGACCACGCCCACAGACGTCGAGCGTCTTCTTCGTTCGTTGCCGCTCTGCTCATCCTTGCTTTCCCCGTCCAACCCCATGCCTCAAGCGGGCCCACGGGGCCCCAGTACGGGTGATTCAACGCCCCGGGTTCCGTTGCGGCGTAGAGGATGGGGGCTGCACCACGGGAGGCAGAAAGGGCCACGTTGTTGAACAGGCGCCACATCAATGAATGGCGTTGCAGCGATGTGTTCGCATAACCAGGGTGACCGCACAGAGAAACGATGCGAGACCCGGCCGACTTCAATCGGCGGTCCAACTCCAAAGCGAACATCAGGTTCGCCAATTTGCTTCGACCGTATTGCCCCCATTTGTCGTACCGTCGTCCTTCTCCGTGCATGTTGTCAAACTTGAGGCGCCCCATGGTGTGGGCGATGCTCGAGACCGTCACAATTCGGGGCTCGCTCGCTTTTTCCAAGTGGGGAAGAAGATGGGCGGTGAAGGCAAAATGGCCCAAATGGTTGGTGCCGACCTGGAGTTCAAACCCATCTGCGGTGGTGCTTTTCGGTGGAATCATGACGCCGGCGTTGTTGATGAGGACGTCAAGGTGCGGCGAGCTGGCGGTGAACTCATCCGCCGCTTGCTTCAACGCGTTCAGATTGGCGAGATCGAGGTCGAGGGTGCGGACGATGGCTTCGGGGTGCCGGGCACGGATTCGTTCCAGTGCGTTCGTGGCCTTGGTTTGGTTGCGGCACGCAAGAACAACCTCGGCGCCCTTACCGGCGAATTCCATCGCCATCTCGAACCCGATGCCCGTGTTTGCTCCCGTGATGAGAACGATCTTTCCGTGTTGAGGCTGGGTGTCGGAAAGGCGCCATTTGCGGCCAATTTTCTTCCCCATGCGCCCACCTCAATCACGGCCGGTCTGAGACCGATGATCACCCAAAGGACGGGTCGATGTCGGTCACGTTCTCATCGCCCGGGGCAGGCAACATCTGAGAGGCGTTTTCGATGATTTCCCGAACGCTGTCCTCGATGGAACGGGCGTTCTCAAGCAGTTCCGTGAGGGGGATCTCAAGCCCGGTCAGGTCGCTCACGGCTTCAACGGCCAGGGCAGCAGCTCGAGCATCGGGGTACATTGGGCTGGCCTCGGACAACAACGCCGTGATGTCGATGCCGAGACGGTCGCCTTCCCCCAGCAAAAAGCCCGTAATGCCCGAAACGATGCCCTGCTGTATGGGCTCAATGTCAAGCCGCTTCAGACGTTCGCGTGCTGCTGGTGTGGAGCCGACACCGAACAGCTCCCCGTTACTCAATTCCTTTTCGGGCCGAGTCAGTCCGTCGATGATGATGAGGCGATCAAAACCGCCTTTTGTAAACCACTCAAGCACGGTGGAAGCGAACGGGATGTCCGTTTCGTTGCCGAACTGAATCTCCGATGTGAAGACACCAAGACCGTCGCCCTGATACACGCGAACGGGGTGTTTGGGGACCTCGTCGTGAATCAGCGCAACCGCTGGGAAATCCTTGTGCATGACCGTTCCAAGCTGCCGTAGACCGAGGGTTTTGATGAGATGGGACGCGGCGATGACGCCCACCATGCCCGCGGTCGTAAATCCGCAAACTGCGACGCCCCCTGTTCGAGGGTCTGCGTCTTGGTGCAGCACCAAAGAATAGGATTGCATGTCCGCACCCATGGACCTCACTCTGATGTTGCTCCAATCAAACCGATGTAAAAAGGCTCTCGGGTGTATCATTCTTCCCAAACGGCCCAGTCTTCCCAGCCTTCCTCACGGTACCACCAGGTGCCGTCCTCGTCTTCCCACCATTCCGTGCCGTTTTCGTCAACGGTGATGCCGTCGTCCTCGGAGGCATCCTCGTCCCACGTTTCTTCCTCAGCCTCAACGGCCTCTGCTTCACCGGTGGCGCCGAATTCAAAGGCGTCAGCGCTGCTGCCGAGCGACGGTGAGCTGGCCAAGCCTTCGGGAGCATCGCTGTGAAGGGATTTGCCCGATTCTTTCAGTTCTTCAAGGGATTTTGAGGCGCCGAGGTCCACCGACTTGGGGCGCCCTGTGTTTTCTGGAGCCGCCATGGCCTGTTCGTAGTAATCCTCTTCATCCTCATCGTCAAACTCCAGGTCATCGTCATCGCGGTTCCGGAGATANAGAACACCCAGAAGGCCGGCCACGATGGCGATGACGAGACCGATGCCGACGAGGACCGGTGTCATGGCGCTGGACGCATCGTCAGCGGCGGGCGCAGGTTCAACGACCTCAACGGGGATTTCGCCGAGCGTCCAGACGATTTCACCCTCGGTGGTCGCCTGGGGTTCGGTCATGGCATCGCAGGCGCCGTCGCCGGAATCAAGGCACGTGAGGACGACGACATAGCCCTCTCCTTGCAGACCGGGGAACATGCCGTCGGTCGGGGCGTTTCGAACCAAACTGAAGGTGAGGTCAACGTTGCCGTTGGCATCCACCGTCACCGAAGGACCAGCGGCTTCGTTCCAGACCAACTCAACGGGTGGCGGCGTGCCCGGAATGACCTTCCAAGAGAACCCAACCGTTGCGTCGAAAGGATTTGGGTTGGTGACCGTGCAGGCGATGACAACGTCCGTGGCGTTGCTGTCCCATTCGTAGGTGGCCGTGTCACAATCAACGGTGGCGGGGAGGGTTGCGTCGGGGAGGGTCGGCTCGTCCGGTTCGTCCACCTCGTCGGTCGTGTTTGTCTCGTTGACTTGCTCGACGGGCTCGGATTCAAAGGTGTAATTCGTGCTGAAGCCGGGGATGTAGTAGGTCGGTGGGTCGTCGCTGAGCAAAAGCCTGAGTGTCCCGTCGTAGGCGCCTTCACCCGAAATGGACAACCGATTGCCACCTGCTTGTGCCGTTCCGTTACTGACCTCGGTCCCGTTGGCGTCGAGAGCCGCCCAGTGAACCGCCATGTTGACCAGCGAGTCGGTCTGAAGCACGTCCTCGGCGGCGACGTCCAGCGTGACGTCGAACATGCCTTGTTCGTCCAACGGAAGCGGCCCAACACGAGCAAGGTCGACAAGAACCGTGCCAAACGCAGCCTGAGTGGCGGTGCTGGCGCTTACGGGCTGCGTCAACGGATCGTCGTTTTGACCGTCAAACTGGAAGGTGAGGAACATTTCACCCAAGGCTTCAATCGGTCCCAAATCGGAAAGGAGGTCCAAATCGACGGTCGCATGACCCGTCTCGTTGGTTGTGGCTTCAACCGTGTAGTTGTCGTCATCGTCGTGAACGAAAAAGGCGAGCGTGGCGTTCGAAATNGGTGCGCCGTCCTGGTGGAGATGAGCGACAGCGTTCAATCCCTTGGTTCGAGCGAGGAGAAGCGCGTCGTGTTGATTGCCGGTGAAGTCGGTGTACTGAACGTCGATGGTGGTGGGCAATTCCGAGTCGTTGCGCGGGAAAACGGGTCCGAAGGCGGTGACGTTGGTCGAGGCGTTGCCGTAGGCGTCGATTCCAACGACCGCAATGTAGTACCCCGTGCCGTCAATCAGCGGTGCACCGTGGCTGTCCTCAACCACGTGGATGGATCTGACGGTGGCGTTGGTTTTCAGAGCGGTGGTCCGTTGCGAAACATCGTTGAAGTCGGTCGAGAAGACGAAGATCTGGTGTTCTGCGATGGACGGGTCACCTGCACTCCACGACACGCTCAGCGCACCGCCGTCGTCGTCGGGAACATCGGCTGCGGTCAGGTTGGGAACGAAGGATTTGGGCGCCGGGTAGGGGACCGTCACCGTCAAGGGCGCGGACAGGTTGCTGGTGACGCCGAAATCGTGGACGCTTTGCACCCAATAGGACCACGTCTGACCGGGTTGCACCGCCATGTCGATGATTTGATTGGCGAAACTCGTGTCGTACGGGTTTTGGAAATCCACGGACTGACCGGGTGCCTCCCGATAAACAACGAATTCGAGCAAATCGTCGCCGAACGCCGTGATGGGTTGCCATTCGAACACCACTCGGTCCGGCTCGTTGTCAACCAGTTGCAACACCGGGTCGGGCGGGAGGGCGATGTTGGGCGCACCCTGGACGTAACCAACGCTGGGGCTGTACAGGGTGAAACTGCCGTTGAGCGTCGAGGTAAAGTTGAACGGTACGACGAAGGTTCCCGTTCCCGCCGTCATTTGTTGGTTCAGCACGTTGCTCAGGTTTGCACTGATGCTCGGGTTGGCGTTCACTAGGAAATTAGCGGTGTAGCGGAGGTCAAGGTTGCTGAAGTGAAACGTCCCCTCGGTGATGGAGTGCATCGAGAGGTTCACCGAAGTCATTTGGATCCCGTAACTGTCCACGACGTAGGAGAGACCAGGGGTGACGAGGTTGAGCGTGGACGTCAACTCACCCGTTAGATCTTCGATTGCGAGCGCTCCCAGCCCGTTACTGCCGTTTCCAGCGTATCCACTGGCCTCAACGTCCACGGTACCGTCTCGGTCGATGTCGTAACCGACCTTGTGGTAGGCGGAGATGAACACGCCGTGTTGGGACCCTTCGCCGACGAGCATGAGTTGCTCGATGGACCCGTCGCCGTCCATGTCGCCGTGGTGAACCGCTCGAGGCGAAGTCCACGGGTTGAACACCTCGGTGGCGGTGCCCGCCACCCGATTCTGTGTCTGGCCCCAACTCCAAAACGCGTAGGACGTGACGTTCCCGGTTGGCGTGGTCGGATTTCCATCGGGTGTTCCAGGGTCGGGAACCAAAAGATGTGCTGCAGAATCAAGGTCGTAATCAAGGATGGAAGCGTTGGTGAGCGCGAGCAACTGATTGTGCGTATCGGTGCTCCACCAAATCCCATCCCGCTCGATGGACGTGTGGCCGGTTGCGGCCGGCGCTACGAGGTCAAGGTCCTGGTCCCCGTCAAAATCCCCGATGACCGCGCCTTGCGTAACCCCAGAGACCGTGGCGGGAGAGACCCCGACGTCGTTGTTCGAAGTCCACCAGATTTGGTGAGCATCGCCGGAGGACTGTGCGGCAAACAGGGAAGGGTTGTTGAGCGTACCGTCAAAGCGTGCGAGGTACATGTGGGTGAGCGTGACCGTGTTGACGCTGCCTTCGACGTAGATGGTGGCGGACCCACGATTTGAGAACGAATTCGAGCGGTTGCTGAACACGTCCACGTGAATCTGCCCACCGGTGCGAATGGAGACCATTTCGTCAATGCCGTTTCCGGTGAAGTCGTCAAAATCCAAGTCAACGATGCTCGAGTGGTGGGTCACGTTCACCTGGGGCTCAAAACCACCGCTTGTCGTGTTCGTGAAGTGAATGCACAGCTTGTCGTCCGCAGGAGCATAACCGACCACATCGTCGTGGTTGTCGCCGTTGAGATCTGCGACCATGATCCGNGTAGCGTTGGTGCACGTGGTTTGCCAGCCCGTCATGGTGAGACCCGAAGCGGTGTCGTACGAGGCGACCTTGAACGCCGCTGCGACGGTTGAAGGGGCCGATGCGGTGCTTCCGTTGATGGTGGCCGTTCGCGAGAGCATGGCAAAGTCCGTGTTGTTGTCGTGGTTGAGGTCGCCTTTGTCGACGGCGTGAATGTAGCCCGTCTGGAAGAAGCCTCCGGTCAGAGTTGGCGAGAAGTCAACGTCCAGCCCGCTGCTGGAGATCGTTGCACCGGTCGGTAAGAAGAACGGAGGCGAGTCGGGCGTGACAACCGTACCTTGGTTGGGATTGATGCCGAGTGCTTCCGTAGCGTTACCCGATGAAAAGACGGTCTGCTGGCCGAAGTTTCCGTAGCCCGTGGCGTTGAACGACCATTCGGGGGCGCCGTCTTGATTGGCGTCCACCTCAAGCACGCCGGGGGAGTCACCTGCATTGGACGGCTTGATGAAAAACGAGGCGGAATTGATGGTGGTGTTTCGCTGGAGTTCAAATCCGACCGTGTTGTTGTGGCCGCCGGACACCACCATCTCGAACTCAGCAGCCCCGTTCGAGAAGACGTTGATGCTTCCTCCTTGAGCCTGAGCGTGCATCATTGACCACGCGGGCGCAACCAGAAGGAAGACGACAAGGAAACCGAGAAAACGACGATGAATCATGCGAGCCCCGTTGGGTCTCTGCCGCCCGCCCTGTTATGTCGGTTTCGCCTTGAAGAACGCGGTTTTCCGCGCAAAAATGTATTTTTTTTCTCAACATAGTGTTATGAATGACGAGAGTTCGTTCAGACCTGAGGGCGTGGATATTGAGACTCACGATTCAAGCGGGCGACGTTGAGATTGATCTGGAAGGAGCAGCCATCCAAATCGACGAACAGATCACCCATGCAAAAGCCGAGCACACCTGGACGATGTTGCTCGAGAGAATTCGCGAAGCGCGAGAGAGCGCCATGGAGGCAGCTGTCACGGCAGCGCGAGAAGCTGGCTTGCCCGAACGAGGGTCGGCGTTCCGAGCGCTGCTCGAGAACTGTGCGTTGACGCGCAAGCCCGACCAGGTGCTCGGCGCCATTCACTACCTACGCAACGTTGAGGGCATCAGCGACAGCCCCCCGCGCGTGGTCAACGAGCTCTTTGCCGACGCTGGCATCGACCCGCCCGGGAACCTCTCTCTGTACCTGAATCGACTGAAGGAGCGAAGCTTCCTCAGGGTCCCCTCCGGAAAGGACGACAAGAACCGATTCGCAATCCTTACACCCGAAGGCCAAGCACACCTCGACAAGCGCTCCAACGCTTGAGGTGAATGCATGGTCATGTCGGGCGGTGGACAAGGCGACCCACGGGACGACGAAACAACGGCTGAACAAGCCGTTGTGGTGGATTATTCGTTTCAAAACCACACGGAAACGATCCTTCGCAAAGGCCGGCACGCTGGCTCAAACTTCCGCCGCACCATCTTTGACCGAGCCGATTTGACCGAGGGCGATTTCACGCAGTGCAACTTTCAGCGAGCGTCCATGGTGGAAGCGGACCTCATGAAATCCGCATTTGACGGGTCCGATTTCAGGGGAGCGGACCTGAGAAAAGCAAGGCTCAACCTTTCCAATTTCAGAAATTGTCAGTTCAAAGGTGCAGACCTGCGGGGCATCCGCGGGAAATACGCCATCTGGCAGGGAAGCGATTGGTGGAACGCCGTGATGGACGACGATTTGCGCAAAGCGCTGTCCAAGAAATGGCCCCAGCCTTCCGAGGATCACTCGTCTTCCTGAACCAAGTCCACGCGTGGATGGAGAGCCAAGCGAGCACGGGCGTTGAGAAGCGGCAGGGCTGCGACGGCCAAACAGAGCCCCATAACGGTTCCACAGAGGTAGACCCAGATTTGGTACGTGAGTTTCATCGCTTCACCGAGGTTGTTTTGAGCTGCATCGTTGATGATCATGCTGCAATACACGCCGCCGACCAAACCGATCAGTGCGCCGATGGAACACAACCGTGCACCGTTGCGTTGCAACCGGTAGAGCATCGGGGCGCCAACGAAAAGACAGAGCGATGCAAGCATCAGTGAAACGCCCCGAAGGAGATAGCCGTTCTCTGCCCGCACATCGGTCTCAAAATCTCGGTACTGGTCAACCGTGGTCGGTTCACCGCCCTGACTGTTTGGCGTCGCCAAAAAGGTCTCAATTTGCTCGTCGGTCAGTCCGTCGTTGTGCATCTGCCAGTCTTGCCAGCCCATGCCGGCGACGATGATTGAACTGAGAAAAAGAATCACAGCGAGGTTCTTTGGTCCCTTTTCATCGGGGCGAACTTCCATCGAGGGCACGGCGGTCATGGTTCTGCCTCCATGTGAGGCTCCAGTCCTCGCCGAAGGTCGTCGGGAATGGGCATCGGTTCCATCGTGTCCATGTTGACGCAGACCGTGGTTTGACTTGACGTCCAAACCTCTTCACCTGCCTGATTGACAAAACGATAGCGCCATCCGAGCGATGAAGTCCCGATGTTGCTGAACGTGATGTGTGCCGTTATGACATCGCCGTACCGAAGGGGAGCCAGGAAGGAGGCCTCAACGCTCACCACGGGGAACCCAACCCTCCGCTCGTTGATCAGATGCGGGTACGATTGCCCNCACACATCGTCCCACACGGACTCAAAGAATCGATGAGCAAGGTCAAAGATCCTCGGGTAGTACGCGATGTTGGCAAGATCAACCATGGAAAACTCCACGCTCCGTTCGGCCTTCAACACCATGACGACCCTACGTGCACACCGCCCATGAACCCTTGTGCAACCAGCGAGCGGCTCACCCTCGCGCTTATATTGGGGTGTCCGGTGGCGCAAAACGGCCCTATAGTGTAGCTTGGATATCACAGAGGCTTGCGGAGCCTCGAACCCGTGTTCAAATCGCGGTGGGGC